>Ga0209386_1000473_pt1 | contig 19889 bp, 16 predicted proteins | sample NGEPertwo_FD_184510 | JGI IMG/M metagenome (GOLD analysis project Ga0209386, IMG submission 184510) | Arctic peat soil microbial communities from the Barrow Environmental Observatory site, Barrow, Alaska, USA - NGEE Permafrost154B-two... | ecosystem: Environmental > Terrestrial > Soil > Wetlands...
TTTCTTGTAAAGTTAATGAAGATGTATCCCAGGAATCTAATAAGTATTTACCTATTTCTCGTTCTTGCTTTTCTTGTAATGCTTTCTTTTTTTCTTTTAATTTCAGAATTTGTTCGTTAATAGAATCTAAGGTATCTTGCTTAGCCATCTTAGCCATATTATCACCCCTTACGTACAATATATCATATGTATGTATATAAGTGAATCCGATCAGTATTTCTTCCTCGGGACCTGGCGAAGGTCAACTTGACAAGGGAGCCTACGTTGGACGCTTCAATGTGGAAAGAGTTGAGGGCTTCTGGGATGCATTACTTTGGGGGAAGCCCTATCTGCGGCCCCCATGTGATCTTACTCTGGGGTCAGAAATACGAACACAGGAGTATATTGCTTTCTTGGTGTAACTGATCAATGTACACGGATCGGTGGCTCAGCTCAAAACGGAAGGGTGGATCAGCCACAAAAATATATAGTCAATTTTAACAACGTTAAAATTGTAAAGCGGGACTACGGGTGATACGATATCTCTGAGAGTAGCGAAGAGCGCACTTATACGTCATAAATGACGTGTGCGAAATTCTAAAGAATTTATAGAAGCGTCAAGCGTGATATAAAATTCACTTCGTTCATGTTTTAAGAGGAGGGGGAGACTATATGGCTATCTATCATTTTTCCGGTCAAATAATATCTAGGTCAGCAAGTAATGGAAGAACAAGGTCAGCAATAGCATGTGCTGCCTATAGAAGTGGTGAAAAACTATTTGATGAAAGAGGAAAAGAAACAAAATATTATAAAAGAGATATTGAACCAGTAACAAAAATATTAGCGCCTAAAAATTCTCCGGACTGGGTATATGATAGAGAAGCATTATGGAATGAAGTAGAAAAAATCGAGAAAAGATATGATGCACAATTAGCCAGAGAATTTAATATAGCGTTACCTGTTGAATTAAAGGCGGAAGAACAAGAAAAGCTTGCCTATGAATTTTGTCAAAAAGCGTTTGTAGATAAGGGCATGGTAGCAGATATTTGTATACATAATGACACTGAAGAAAATACACATTTTCACGTTATGCTAACGATAAGACCATTTGAAGCAAACGGAGCATGGGGAGCAAAATCAAAAGAGAGCTATAGTTTTGATATAGATGGAAATAGAATAAGGCAAAAAAACGGAAGGTATAAATCTGTGAAAGTCGCAACCACTGATTGGAATAAAAAAGACACCATGAAAGAATGGCGCAAAGAATGGGAAGTCATGACCAATAACGTTTTAAAAAGTAATGGAATAGATGCTAGGATAACTTGTGAAAGTAATGAAAATCTAGGAAATGAAAAATTCCCAACAATACACGAGGGATATGTTGCAAGAGAGATGGAAAGAAACGGAAAGGAATCAGATAGAATTAATCAAAATAAATTAATTAAAGACTATAATAATACCGTAGGCGATTTAAGAAACTATAAAGAAGAGAAACAAGAAAATGAGGATCATAAAAACTTCTATAGATCTATTTCACCAGATGAAAAAAGGATCTTAAAAAATGCTGCTAAAGAATTAAAACTATATATAAATTATGATAATGTGACTAATCGATTGGAGCAATTAAAACGATGGCAAAAATCTTTGAGTTTTCAAGCTGAAAGTCTAGAGAAAACAAAAAAGTTAAACAGGTTGGGAAAGGAAGAAGAACTATTATTTTCCGTTTCAGCTATATTGGAAACGGAATCCGATCGATTTATACAAAAGAATTATATGAATCTGGATCTTGATACACTGAATATCGATGAAAAAATACAAATAGTCAATGATACCATTAAGAATAAAAAGGTATTAAATACTGATGAACTAGAATTAGTGAAAGGTAAAGTTGAAGGCAATAATTTAAGAAAATCATTAAATGATATCTTGAAGAATAATTCGAGATTCACAATGTCAGTTCAAAGTGATATTGAGCATATAATGAAAACATTTAATGGCCTTGTAGCAAAGTATGATATAGATTTTGAAAAACCAGAAACTGCTAAAAATGCGCCTATTAAAATAATGGCTGATATGAAGGGTTTGTGGAATAGGCAAAAGGATTTAACGAAGGCGTTAAAAATCATTGATACTATCTATGATATTAAGTTAAAAGAGATGTATCCCACATGGAAAGGACGATTAAATCTAAAAATAGAAGAAAAAGAATTATTTATTTTGAGTGAAGACTACTTTGGTAAAACATTAATGCCAGATGATTTTAAGGCTATTCCCTATAAATTTTCTTCAAAACAGCAAGAAGAAATATTAAATATCTTAGATATTAAAAATGATCCTTTACTTAAAGAAAAGTACCCAGATTTTAAGATCAATGAAGCCTATAAAAATATGTTTTATATGGAGTGTCATTCAAATACAAGCTTAAATAAAGCATCAAAAAAATTAGTGGATGATTACTTTAGTAAAGATAATTTTATGCAGAATTATAAAGTCTTTGAAGCTAAAGATAATGACTTTGTAAGTTCAAATAAAGGCAAAAGCTTATTATTTGAGGTTATTGAAAATGTGATTAATGAAATTGATACTAGAGTAAAAGAAGATAAATTTGAAAAGGACCGATTAAAGAAGAAGTCACAAAAACTAAAACAAAAAAGGCAGAGACAAGATTTAGAGCAATAGTTTTATCCTACTTCGCAATCATGCTGTTTGCCTTTGCCTTTGTATGTTTAGGGTCTTTTAGAATGGAGTTGAGGGTGCGAATGATTTTCTTTGAGTGAGAAAGTAGAAACCCTTACGGACTCGGGCAAGCCCTCGGTCCTGCGGACTAAATCCTCCAGGCTTTACCCATTGTGTCTTGGTCCGGAAACGTCGAGTCCTATCTTCGTGAGTTGAGGTTTGGATTTACGCTGGGTCACTGGACGGACCAGGCCACACTTGCGAGAAGGTGTGGCCTGCCAGTGGGCTCGGCCTGCGAGCCGTCCATTCGAGAATTCCCGCATATGCTGGTCATGCTTGACTGGGGCCGAAGGCCGCGAATTCCCGACTGCGTTGGTCATGCGCGGACGGATCAGGAACTGCAAGAATGTCTGAGCGCGACATACTTGCCGGGGGGGGGAGATCGACGAGGACCGGGGTCGTCATAGAGGAGCAGCCACAACCCATGTGCCTAACGTGGGCCGGCACAACGATTGTGGCTGCGGAGTAAATGCGGACAGCTCCTAACCGTCGCAGACCGCATACCGGGGAATGTGTTTGGGGTCTTCAAACAATTAGCCCTAATAAACCGGGTATTGCAGCAACTATAAATACTTTGCGGTAGTCACCCGGAAAAAATGATAAGATTCCAAAAGCCAGAAGGGGACCAAGTATTGCTCCGCTATTATCCATTGCTTTATGAAAGCCGAAACTCCTCCCCTTCGTGTTATCCGCCGAAGAACCAGCGATTAAACTATCTCTGGGGGCCGTTCTTATCCCTTTTCCCACCCTTTCTGTAAATCGGACCATAAGAACCTGCAGTGGAGAAGTAACAATTGAGAACAATGGAGATAGTATCGCTGTAAACGCATATTCTATGATCATAAAAGGCTTGTTCTTTCCAATTTTGTCGCTCCACCAGCCAGATAATGCTTTAAGAACGGAGGCAGTGCTTTCGGCTATTCCCTCTATTAATGAAATTTCTGTTTTCGTTGCTCCCAAGGTCATCAAGAACAACGGCATGATTGCATAGATCATTTTTGTTGCAGTATCCGTCAAAAAGCTGGTAGTTCCAACAAAGAAAATGTTCCGTTCAAGTCCTAAGATCTTTTTATCGTTCCTTCTATCTTCACTCATTATCGTTTTAAGGTTTTTATCCTCCATGACGAATACTCCGTAATCCTATAATTTATTTGATCTGATCATTTTTTCCCGTTATACCAAGTTGATTTCGTTCACTCCAGCAGATTCTGTGTCATAAGAGTTATCTAAAATACTTTCAACATTTTTCTTTCATTTCCTCACAAAAATAAATTAATCCCAAAAAATCCAGACCGTTCAAAAACGACTGGCACTTATATTCTTGTACACTGTTCCCGTTTGGCCAAACGCTGGGACTGGCATATTGGAGATTTGCAGTCAGAACCCGAGGTAAAGCTTGGAGTGGGCTGCTAGCGTCTGTAGCATTATAACCGACGCAGGAGGTAGTGCCGGTCGGGCGGCGAGTCTGCACGAACTTGTGACGCAGGCCCGAGGGGACTGTGCTGCAGCTCATAATTCAAGAAGAATGACTAGCAGCTCTGTCCCTTTTAATCGCTGCTTTTTTGCTGCAGTAATAAGCGGGCAAAGATCGAGCGAAGAAACAGGGTTCCTTGCTGGCGACGCATATCCAGATGAACTGTGCTGGAGCTTTTAGTTCGAGGCTCTATTCACATATTTCACAGATAGGCTTTTTAGGTTCAAAGCCTATCTGTGAATCCTTGTTTAATATGGGGTTTGAGGCGCAATGGAACGGAAAACCGGGTTAAGCTTTTCATTCTCCATCTGCCGGTTCCCGTAGAGGTCGCAGTTCGCCTTTAGCAACATCGGCTGGTATTGAAAACGAGTATCGTCCCATCATGTTAATGTGCGGGCACAACAGCGGTGACAGCCGAGCTACATCTTCATCCCGAACTGGGAAACCTTCCGCACGCAGTTGATTCAAAACAGCCTCAATGTAAATAGTGTTCCATAATACGATGATGTTGAGCACCAAGCCGAGAGAACCTAACTGATCTTCCTGCCCTTCGCGGTAATTCTGCCGTAACTCACCTCGTTTGCCATGGAATACGGCGCGAGCCACGCTGTGTCTTCCCTCACCGCGATTGAGCTGTATCAATATGCTGCGACGCTTGGCTTCGTCATCGATGTAGTTTAGCGTGTGTAACGTCTTATCAATTCGTCCGAACTCTGCAATAGTTTGCGCCAGCCGGGTCGGACGGTCGCCGACTTGGAGGGTACGCATGATATCAATTGCTGATACCTGTCCGAGCTTGAGTGAGCCTGCCAAGCGTAATATGTCATCCCAGTGTGGTGTAATTTTATGCAATCTGAGAATGTGCGCTGAAATAGAGTTCAGCATACCATAATCGGCCTTTGGGTCAATCCGCCAGAAGCGCGTGCCACCAACGTCAGCCAGTCTCGGGCTAAATCTGTAACCGAGCAAACGGAACAGGCCAAACACGACATCGCTATATGCACCAGTATCAGTCATGACTTGAGTCGGCTGTAGGTTAGTCTGCTGTTCGAGTACCACGGCCAGTAGAATCAGGCTATCGCGCAGTGTCCCCGGTACTGTAATGTCGTTCAGTCCCGAAAACTGGTCTGATATCAGATTATACCAGGTTATGCCACGGCCAATGCCAAAATACTTAGGGTTAGGACCGGCGTGCACGGTACGCACTGGCACCACAAAGCGTATTCCGTCTGCAGATGCCACCTCGCCACCTCCCCAAAGATTAGCGAGCGCAATCTGGCTTTGTACAGCCACTAGCATTGCGTTGGCTTCAGTTAATGTTTCATTACGGATGTAGTTCTGGTCCACCCAAGACAGACGATCACGTTTGAGCGCAGGTATATCACTGCGGATCAGTGGCTCCAAACCAGTATTACAGGCTTCGGCCAACAACACCGCACATAAGCTGATGTTTATATCGGAGGCACGTGCCGTGCGCTCAGAGACGTGCGTGAAAGCCTCCGTGAAGCCTGTACGCGCTGCAATTTCTAAAATCAATTCTGGCAGGTCAACGCGTGGCAACATTGATGTCACTTTTCCCCTCAACGCTACCAGTGAAATAGGTTCCACCGTTTTGTCCAGCGGGCTGAGCACCAGTTCCAACTTGCCTTCAATTGTCTCGAAACGCACTGCCGAATTCTTGGGGAGTCGAGCAGCTACAGCACGATAGGCAAGATCAAGTTCGGCAGCCATTGCATCCAAAGTCGGTCCGGGAGTAGCTGACAACCCAAGTGTTCGGCAGATAATTGGTCGTGTGGCTTCCCATTTGGCGCCATTGAGCAACCCTGCGCGTGGGTCGGCATAGCGCCAACTTGGTGCCACAAACACATCACGAAGCTTTAAGGCGGTTCGCAATTCCTCCAATACGCAGAAGGTATAGGCGTGAAAATTTACCGTACCGTCCTCATGCAGAATATGCCGTTGCCATGACTTGCCGACGATTTCGGTAGGCGGTTCGTTGTCGGGTTTTTTTAGCAATATATTTGCCCGTAGCCAGTCGAGCGAATCAATAAGTGTCTTACCTGCGGTATTTGATGCGAATTGAACATTTTCGATCAAGGCTGGCAGGAAGCGTCGTACCGTTCTGTATTTAGCGTCAAGCTCTTTAAAATAGACGTTATCGACAGGGCGAGTCAGGGTGTTAACACCATCAAGCGCCCGTGTGAGCATTTCGCGTGGAATCTTTTCGAACAACTTGGCCCGTAGTTCCGAATCTGATAGTGTGTCGTCGAGCACCATCTGACAAGCCTTGGCCAAGGTTAGCGCGGCTTGGTCGAGATCCTTCATCGTTCGTTGTCGGGCTTTATTATCCGCCTTGATAGCGTCACCAAACAGCTCACGTAACAACGCCTCAAGCACTTCCAATGCATCATCCTGCGCTGTGGCCTCCAAACAATGCACGAAGGCAACAAGCGTAGCTAACCGGCGATGATTTGGTAAACGGAGTATAGCACTAACCTTTGCAGAGCCGGCAAAACGCGCAAGGGCAGCTATCCGTGTTGCCGGGATGTGATATGGCATCGTCAGTTTGATGCCAAGTTCCCGTATTGAATGCAACCGTCGCAGGGCTTTGACTAAAGATATACTACTGACTTTTACTGGCCCAGTACGTAGTTGGTCGAATAGCGAAGTACGACTACCTGCCGGCACTGACAATATGTTTTCTAGTCGCTCTTGTTGAGCAACACTAACCCCTTGCCCTAATCTTTTCCAAAATCGTTCTTCAACCCGGCTACGCAGGCGAGCAATATAACGTTCCAATGTACTGCAAGCAGGCAGCAAGACTTTGTGCGTCACCAGCCAGATTGTGGCACGTTCGAACAGTATGCTCGGTCTATCCGTCCCCGTCCAACAAAGAGCGTATAACCAACGGGTGAGGCGAAAACTGACTTGATGCTCAGTGATGTCGATGTAGCCGTAGCAAATACGAATTTCCGCAGCATGCTCCCAGCGCTGTTCACCAACGCTATAGGTCAGCACACCCTCCAGCGACTCGATGCGCAGTTGCTTTGCCAATGTAAGTAGCACCAGAGCCGGCACGTCCATCGGGTCGGTCAGGAAAGTGCCTAAGTAGCGCACCGTTCCCAGCTGAACGGCAAACCCAAGACGATTATGTTTGCCGCGTTTCTTTGCAATGAGCGCGAGATCGGCATCGTCCAGGTGAAAATACTTATCAAGGTCATGGGGCGAAGGTGCCGTGGTGTAACGCCCATAGTTCTCATATTGTTGATTGGTGAGGAAGTTAACAGGCATTAAGATTTGCTCCGATGAAGCGCCCATATCCGCTTGACCTGGCTAATGCTGCACCCAGCCAATACGGCAGTTCGATCAATGGTTTGCCCAGCATTGCGAAGCGCGATTATGCGATTATGTGTAGTAGTATCGGCTTGGCGTCCGGAGTACTTACCGGCTAATTTGGCAAGCTGCACACCTTGGCGCTGGCGCTCGCGACGTATCTCGTAATCGTCACGGGCCATCTGTAATGCCAGCTTCAACAGCAGCTCTTGCACTGATTCCAAAACGATTTTAGCCACACCATCCGATTCAGATGCCAAATCGGATAGGTCGACCAGACCAGGTACAGCTAGTCGCGCACCCTTGGCCCGAATAGAGGCAACAAGTTGCTCAGCTTCAACTAGCGGCAGTCGAGTAATACGATCAATTTTTTCAGCGACGACTACTTCACCCGACTGGAGATCGGCGATCATCCGCAATAGTTCGGGCCGATCAGCTCGAGCGCCTGAAGCTTTTTCACGATAAATACCAGCGACATAGTAGCCAGCTGCCCTGGTACTATGTTCAATGCTGGCTTGCCTGTTGAGATCCTGTTCTTCAGTACTGACACGAAGATAAATACGAGCAACTTTCATAAGAGACCTCCGCCAAATAGGGTATACTTCATTTGGCTTATTATAACGTAAGTAGCCAAATGATAAAACAACAATGTATTTTGGCTATTCGATATTTGGCTATCTATTTTGGCTATATTCATGGAATGAGAGTCAACAGTAATTCAGCTAATGGCTTAACCCGGTTTTCCGTTCCACTGCACCTCAAACCCCATTTTAAAGCGTTTGTTCTACCTTTAATTATATCTGGTCAGACGGGAAAAGTATATAGTTTATATATTTATTACGGCACTACATTGGCGTTTTGGGAAGTCGCTCCGCCTGTATCAAGGTTTTAAGGGTTTGGCACCCTTGATAAATTGTATATATTAGGATAATATGCCTCATTTATCGGAAAGTTGGGCTAACGTGAATATAAGTGCAACAAAGATAACAAGCACGAGAATCAGCACCGTGGAACTGCTCATTTTCCCCTCCTAAAAGAATCCTTCATAGCCAACCACTTCTCCTCTTTCGGAGGAGTTTCTTCAATGGAATTAGAATATCTAAGATTAACTTATGTCTACAAGAATTTGTTCAAGTATGTCGAACATTCTCGTCCTATCCTTTATCATCTCAGATATTGCGTGCATCTATGCAGCACTAGTTTATGCGGAATTATCTTCGTCTATACCCGCTCCTGGGAGCGCATATACCTTCTTGACAAATCTCTCAAATAAACCATAAATGGGAAACAAAGATGAGGTTGCCCATATTATCAGGGTCAACCTCATCCTTTTAGCACCTATTTATAACCATCTCAGGAGTCACTGTATTGGTGGCAGAAACACCTATTTCCGGAGCCAACGATCCAAAGCGAACTTGTTGACTTCGCGATTTAAATCGGCAAGGCTTGTTGTTAAAGGAATGTTCTTCGGACAGGCCCGGACACAGTTTTGAGCGTTACCGCAGTCTGCTATGCCACCTTCATCGAGCAAAGGCGCCAACCGTTCATGTTTGTTCATTTTCCCGGTTGGATGGGTATTAAAGAGACGGACTTGAGATATGGCGGCGGGTCCGATAAATTTCGAGCGCGAATTCACTTGTGGGCAAGCCTCCATACAACATCCACAGGTCATACACTTCGACAATTCGTAGGCCCACTGGCGCCTCTCTTCTGCCATACGCGGCCCTGAACCCAAATTATAAGTTCCATCAATAGGAATCCATGCATGAACTGTTTTCAGGTGATCAAACATAATTTGCCGGTTAACCATGAGGTCCCTTACTAGTGGAAATTTGGTCAGTGGTTCCAGTACAATCGGCTGTGCCAGGTGGTCTATAAGAGCGGAGCAAGCTTGTTTTCCTTGTCCATTAATATTCATAGTACAAGCTCCGCAAACTTCCTCTAGACAGTTACATTCCCAAACCACGGGGGTCGTCTTCTTGCCTTCAACGGTTACCGGGTTTTTCTGAATCTCCATTAAACAAGAAATAACATTCAATTTTTCTTTATAGGGAATATCAAACTCTTCCCAACGACTTGGCTTATCAGGACCGTCTTGACGACGAATTTTAAAGTGTATTGTTTTTTGTTCAGCCATTTTAAATTCACCTCCTACCTCTCTCTATCAATAATGGCGCGGACGCGGTGGAATCAAGGATACGTCAACGGCTTCATAACTAAGCTCTGGGCCGCTAGGGGTCCAATTGGCAATGGTTGTTTTTAAGAAATTCTCATCATCACGCTCCGGATACTCCGGTTTATAATGTCCACCCCTGCTCTCGTTGCGCCGTAAGGCTCCCAAGGTAATGACTCTTGCCAGTTCCAACATGTTCCACAGCTGACGGATGAACGTTCCTTCCTGGGTTCCCCATTCAACGTTATCGCTTCTGCCAATATTGTGCCAGCGTTTCATTAGTTCCTGAAGGACTAGGTCGGTTTCCTCCAGTTTCGCGTTGTAGCGTACGACGGTCACATTCAAAGTCATAATATCACCGAGTTCTTTGTGGAGAAGGTAGGGGTTTTCGTTCCCCTTCATAGCAAGCATCTTTGTCCATTTCTCGTCTTGAAGTTTTTTCTCTTTTATAAAGACTGGTTCATTGTCGCTTGGAGTTTGAAGCTTGTTTTTCTTAATGTACTCCATCACTTTAGGCCCTGCGACCATTCCTCCATAAATTGCCGAAAGCAACGAGTTCGCTCCAAGACGGTTGGCCCCATGGTATTGATATTCACATTCTCCAGCAGCAAAAAGTCCAGGTATGTTCGTCATCTGGTCGTAATCCACCCAAAGTCCACCCATGGAATAGTGAACGGCAGGGAAAATCCGCATTGGGACTTTCTTCGGGTCATCACCTACGAACTTTTCATAAATTTCTATAATTCCACCAAGCTTACGTTGCAAGACCTCCGGATCTATATGCGACAGATCGAGGTAAACCATGTTTTCCCCATTAAGCCCCAGACCTTGGTCAAAGACAACCTCATAAATCGCACGAGTCGCAATATCGCGAGGAACGAGATTTCCATAGTCAGGGAACATCTCCTCCAGGAAATACCAAGGTTTTCCATCTTTATAGGTCCAGATTCGTCCGCCTTCTCCTCGGGCTGATTCGGACATCAGCCTGAGTTTGTCATCGCCTGGAATTGCCGTAGGGTGGATCTGGATAAACTCCCCATTGGCATATTTTGCGCCTTGTTGATATAACGTTGATGCAGCGCTTCCCGTACAAATCGTCGAGTTTGTGCTTTTGCCAAAGACCGAGCCCAGCCCGCCAGTTGCAATAATCACAGCGTCCGCAGCAAACGACTTAATGCTCATATTCCGAAGGTCTTGAGCGACAATCCCTTTACACGTTCCTTCATCGAGCACAGTAGAAAGCAATTCCCACTGTTCAAATTTTTGTACCATGCCTTCCACTTCATAACGCCGAACCTGCTCATCGAGTGCATAGAGAAGTTGCTGGCCGGTTGTGGCCCCTGCAAAGGCTGTTCTGTTAAATTTGGTCCCTCCAAAACGACGGAAATCCAGTAACCCTTCCGGTGTTCGGCTAAACATGACGCCCATCCGATCCATCAAGTGAATAATTCCTGGTGCCTCATCACACATAGCTTTCACAGGCGGTTGATTGGCCAGGAAATCTCCACCGTACACCGTATCGTCAAAGTGAAGCCATGTAGAGTCCCCTTCTCCTTTGGTATTAACGGCTCCGTTGATGCCTCCTTGAGCGCATACTGAGTGTGAACGTTTTACTGGCACTAAAGAAAATAAGTCGACGTGCGTACCGGCTTCGGCCATCTTAATCGTTGCCATTAGCCCAGCGAGGCCGCCTCCCACTACGATGACTTTACTCATCCTCTTGACCCTCCTAAAATCTTAGTTCTTATTGTGGATACTGTTTTTTGTTTTCTACTCATTCTTAACCCAGACTCCTTATGCTGCTTTTACTTAAGGAAAGCTGAAATATCTCCTAAACCGATCACTGAGAGGAGAATGAAAACAACCGCCAAGGAATACAACCACTTTTTTTGAGAATGGGGTCCAATAGTGATACCCCACGTAATGGCAAAAGCCCATAAGCCGTTGACGAAATGGAAAATCGCAAATAACACGCCCAAAGTGTAGAAGATCAAGCCCAAAGGCTGACTTAGAAGCTGTGAAAGTGCTGCGAAATTATTTCCCTCGCCAAAACGCATAAGATAAACGTGACTAATGATAAAAACCACGGTATACAGACCAGAAATTCGTTGGATAATATAGAACCAATTCCTGGGATACTTATATCTCAAAATATTACTTTGCCCGCTATAGACCACCCATGTTCCATATATGGCGTGAATGGCAATAGGCACAAATATGACAACAAGTTCAATGATAAAAATCCCCGGGATACTTTGCATAGTACCAATAACTTTGTCATACTGCGCTGCCCCACCACGGGCGGTTAAATTTAGAAACATGTGAAAGATTAAAAATACGCCGATGGGTATTAGTCCTAATAAAGAATGGGCTCTACGAATTAAAAAGTGATAAGGCTTTTGTGTCGTACTCATAAATCTCAGGTCCTCTCCTCTCAACCTCTTTTTGGGCAAACATGGAATTCCTTTCATTCGTTTTCTTAGTTATCTTTTCAAACTAGAGAATATGCAAGCTATGTGCCAATTGAAATTAAATAGACGCTATTTTCAGACACTATTTTAATAATCGAATAATGAGGTAAGCTCGCCGCGCCTTGTCGGAATTCCGATAGGTTTCGGCTCACTCCCTCCCAAACCGTACTTACCCCTCTCAAGGTATACGGCTTTCCATTTATCTATCACTTAGGTAATATTTTTGGTTACATGCATTACTTTCTAAGCTTTTCAACACGTTTATCGGATTGCTCATAGTGCCTCACGCACCTTTCCATAGTGGTGTTGAAAGATAAACTGTTCTCCTTCGCCTTATGGCTTACGCCATAGTGTAGCAGGCTCTCCCTGCCTCTGACTACTACGAGAACTCTGTTGTCATGCAAATTTTCAGAACCGCTTTTCTCATAGCGTTCATAGCCCTCTATTTGCGAGAGCATTCCACTTTAGACAATCCCCGTTTAGTACTATTGAAACATGAGCTTATCGTATTGTCGGGTGTGACTTTCGTCGTTTTCCACTGTCCTGTGGCTGGTTTGCCTTGAGCATCGAATAGGACTACAAGGAACAAGCAATTCTATCAAGGCACCGGCGGGTACAACTCCACTACGCCGAGAACTTTATTATGTCCAACCTCCGACTATCATTAAAGCAATTCAGCTATTCACCCTCATAGACGATTTTTCATCCCTGTATGCCTTGTAATATGCTTGAAGCTCGCATATTACACACTCTCCGACATGCTATGCTCCCCATCCGGTTTCCCTTTTTGGATAAGTCGGGGGATGATAGGTTGCAGGTTTTAACCGCATGATGCTTTAACCTACTGCATGCTCAATGCAGGTTTTCAATAGCCCACGAATAGCGTTTAGCTACTCTTACGGGCGCACTACCCTTATAAACAGTCGAGTTCAACCAATTAAACATTAAAAGAAGGATTGGATAACTGGCAATTATTTCCTGTGATTCAGCCTTTAATAAGTTGATTATTTATACTTTTTAGAATTTAGTCACTAAAACCTTCTAATTAATAGAATAAATTGTTTAAATCCACCTTCCCAGCTAAGACATGGTTCTTAGTTTATTATAAAGCGTGGCCAGGGATATCTTTAAGGCCTTTGCGGCTTGCTTCTTTCCATTTACTGAGTCGCCGTAACGCTTCAAGGCAAAGCGGATCATCTGCTTTTCCTTTTGTTCGATGGGCATAATTCCTCCGATCACCTGTTCTTGTTGAATTGTTGTCTAGGAATCCACGAGATTGAGCATAGATTTATGGTTAATTATTTCTTCTTTCACTGTGACCATGGCGCGTTCCAAGACATTTTTAAGTTCCCGTATGTTACCTGGCCAGTCATAATGCATCAACAACTCTTCCGCCAATATTGGGCTTTTTGGCACTGACCCCTCTACCGGACTTTTGGACGATTTGTGCACAGAACCCCTAATACGAACAGCAGCCTGAACAACTGAAAGGCAATCACTGTAGAAAGATCAGCATGAACCATCATCGCAGTCAATCCCATCTCCGTCATGCCTCCTAGGGCCGTACTGATAAAGGCGGTCAGGAAAGTAATCGGAGCTATTCGCATTAAAAGGAAATCTACTCCAGAAAACACGGCAAGGGTACCTAATATACTTATCCCACTACGCCGCCTCCAGCATGGACAAGAGAAGCAAGAGATATTGCCTGTTCAATAATAGTATAGTATAGTATACTAGCCCTTTAAGCCTGCCTATACTTAGCTTTGCCTGTCTCGTAGAGATTGTTACCCTGGCTATCTATGATTACAATCGCCGGAAAGTCCTTAACTTCAATCCGTCGCACCGCTTCTGGGCCTAATTCCGGATAAGCGATCACCTCTGAAGCTACAATCCGTTTGGCAATCAAGGCCCCAGCGCCACCGATCGCTCCGAAATAAACTGCCCCGTGTTCCTGCATGGCCTCAATCACTTCCTCAGACCGCAGCCCTTTGCCGATCATGCCTGTCAAGCCTTGACCAATCATAATAGGAGAATAAGCGTCCATCCGCCCGCTAGTGGTAGGGCCAGCCGAACCAATTACTTGGCCCTCCTTCGCCGGCGCAGGTCCAACGAAATAAATTATTTGATCTTTGACATCAAAAGGTAAGGCCTCACCTCGTCCTAAAGCCTCCACCATCTTCTTATGCGCAGCGTCTCGTGCTGTGTAAACAATACCGCTAAGCAGCACGTTATCACCGGCTTTGAGCATAGCTACTTTGTCTTGGGTTAGCGGAGTTTCCAAACGAATTACGTCCGTCATCAGGCTTCACTTCCTTCCAGTATGATCTCTTGGTGCCTGGTGGCGTGGCAATTAAGATTTACCGCCACTGGCATGCCGCCGATATGAGTCGGAAACACTTCCATGTGCACCGCCAGCGCCGTCACTGTCCCGCCAAATCCTTGCGGTCCGATACCCAGCCGATTGATGCGTTCCAGAAGTTCTTGTTCAATCTTGGCTATCCGGGGATCCGAATTAGCCTCGCCGAGCGACCGAATCAAGGCTTTTTTAGCTAAGAACGTTGCTTTCTCCATCGTACCACCGACCCCCACACCGACCACAATCGGCGGGCAGGGATTGCTGCCGGCTTTATCTACCGTATCCACCACAAATTGCATGGCCCCGTCCAGTCCCTCCGAGGGCTTACACATCTTTAAACTGCCCATATTCTCGCTGCCGATCCCTTTCGGGGCCACCGTAATGCGCAGTTTGTCCCCGGCTACTATGTCATAATGAATAATTGCTGGAGTATTATCACCCGTGTTAACCCGCTCAAAGGGATCCATCACCATCGATTTTCTTAGATAACCCTTTTTGTATCCCCGACGCACCCCTTCATTGAGAGCAACCGTCAATGTTCCTCCCACAACATGCACGTCCTGACCAAGTTCCACGAACAAAACTGCCATCCCTGTATCTTGACACATTGGTACCCTTTCATTGTGAGCAATCTGCGCATTCTCGATTAGTTTCTCTAAAATCTCACACCCCAAGGGAGATGATTCTATTTGCAAAGCTTTCTGAAGGCCCTGCATGACATCTTCACCTAAATCATAGTTAGCACCGATACAAATTTTCTCGACCCCTTCGACGATCTCGTCCACCCCAATTTGTTTCACGGTCAAACCCCCTTCTTGTTCTACTGTTCACTTTATTTTACCATTCACACATAGCACCTTTGACCAATACTTAAAGTACCTCCTGTCGTCCATATTTGGACTTCAGTTGTTCTTCCGTCAGATAGCGTTGCTCCATTTCCTTAATATGATCCAATCCCATCAAATTATTTAGCTCCTCAAACGACACAAGCAAATCTGGCCGTTCAACAGTTATACCATCGACAAGTGATTGTTGCAACACACCAATTGCGTTCTGCATACCCCTGATTGCAGCTGCTGTGAGAAGTCGTGAATATACTACGACTGCAACCCCAATATCCTCCAATTGTTTGGCACTGATCAAGGGAGTTGTCAAACGTTTTCGAATACTATTTAACCATTCTAATATGGTTAAAACGGGTAAATAATTATCTATTTTCTTATAAAAGTTCCGATACAGACCATTTTAGGAACTTTAACCTAGAAATTAACCAATATCATCCATCTACTTTGCCCCTGGTGACAGCTACGCTGGTACAGGGACAAGTAGGCTTTTTGAAATAGTGCTTAATCCCCCATTTTGGCGGGTTGTGCAAAGACACCCTGTTTCGGACTGACGAAGGCTTTCTAAACCGGTTTTATTTTTATCATCTACCATAAGCAAATTTTCAAGAATTTCACGCTGATTAGTATTTGGAAGAGAAGCAAGTTTATGCCATAACCTTGAGGTTGCACGCTCACGAATCTGAGATATAAGCCTTTCTAAAACTGTAGCACCAGAATCAATAATGGATAAATGTGCATCTGTAATACCTCACCCAAAACTCTTAGTCCGCGGACACTATCTACCCAATACTTCTTTAATGACTTCTGGGACTTCAAAAGGCAATTCCACTACCCTAGCACCTGCTTCAATCAAGGCTTTAACTTTACCCTCATAGGTTCCCTTTCCACGTTCGATAATAGCTCCCGCGTGCCCCATCCGTTTTCCAACAGGTGCACTCTTCCCCGCAATATATGCTACCACCGGCTTAGTCATTTCTTTAATATAAAGTGAGGCCTCTTCCTCGGAGTTACCCCCAATCTCACCGATTAAAACAACGGCCTTAGTTTCTGGATCTTGCTCAAACTGCTTCAAAACGTCCACAAAGCTCAGACCCACGACCCTATCTCCACCCACACCTACTACTGTGGACTGACCGATACCTTGAGCAGTGAGGTTGCCAACAATTTCGTAGGTTAGAGTCCCTGAGCGAGCCACAACGCCCACCAATCCGGGAATAAAGAACTGATTCGGAGGAATACCCATCTTGCATTTTCCCGAAGACACAATGCCAAAAGTATTCGGGCCGATAACGGTAGCTTTGACACGTTTTGCATAAGCCACAACTGCCATTTCATCATGGACCGGGATATGCTCAGTAACCACTACTACAACTTTGATACCTGCTTCCAGGGCTTCCAAGGCAGCATCTTTGGCAAAAGCTGCTGGTATAAAGATGACGGACGCATCGACCCGATGACTTTCACAGGCCGCGCGCACAGTGTCGTATACAGGGATACCTTCGACGATTGTACCACCCTTGCCTGGGGATGTACCAGCGACAATCTTACTGCCGTAAGCGAGCATTTGCTTTGTATGGAAAAGGCCCTGTTTACCGGTAAGGCCTTGGACTACTACATTTGTATTCTCATCGATTATTATGGCCAATTTAACGAGACCTCCTTGTCAAAAATTTTCCCCAAATGTCAAGCATTGATCTACGAATTGGCCAGAGCAACTGCTTTCTTGATAGCATCCTGCATAGAGTCATAGGCCTCAATACCAACTTCCTTCAGTATAGCTCGTCCAGCTTCCTGGTTCGTGCCCACCAGACGAATAACCACCGGAACTGGCATACCTCTATTTTTTTTAACAGAGGCAAACGCCCTCGCAACATCATCGCAACGGGTTATGCCACCGAAGATGTTAATGATGATAGACTTGGGGTTTCGTGACAAGATGAGTTCAAGAGCCTTGGCTGTCCCTTCCTCTCCCGTTCCACCACCAGCATCGAGGAAGTTTGCTGGTTTTCCCCCGTAATAAGTGAGGGTATCTAGGGTACCCATTGTGATACCAGCACCATTGGCCATAACTCCAATGTCTCCGTCCAGTTCCACAAACGTAAGACCCAGTTCGTGAGCCGCTTTTTCTGCGGCGGTACGTTCTTCCACGCGAGGTAGGTCTAATTGGCGATAGAGCGCCTCGTCGTCAATCGTCACCTTAGCATCTGCAGCAATGACTTTATCACCACTGATCACTAACGGATTGATTTCCACCAAATCAGCATCTTTTTGTGTGAAGATTTGATACAAAGTTTTAATGATCTTGATCAGTTCCTTACCTTGCGGACTATTCAAAGGTATGCCCATCCTTCTGACGACATCGCTCGCGATGAATCCTTGCATACCAAGTTCTACATCGATATGTTTCTTAACAATGTACTCTTCCGCAACTTCTTCAATATCCATACCACCTTGGGCCGATGCAATCAGTATCGGCATTTTGGCAGCTGAGTCAATGGTGATGGATAAGTAAAGTTCCCTGTCGATTTGCAGCTTCTCTTCTACCAGCAGGATTTCTACCGGTAGGCCCTGAATGACCATCCCGAACAGTTCCTGGGCTGCTGATCTTGCTTCTTCCGGATGATCCGCGAACTTGATACCACCAGCTTTACCCCGCTTGCCGGAAAGAACCTGAGCTTTGATTACCACAGAGCCCCCAATTTCAGTCGCCATCTGGAACGCCTCATCAGGACTGCTAACCATTCTCCCTTTCGGAACCGGAAGGTCGAACTTGGCGAAAATTTCCTTACCCATATATTCATACATTTTCACTACCCGAATCTCTCCCCTCGTCTTCTTTTCTATCTTGGACGCCCGACCAGTCTTCCTTTGCCGATAGCATAGATATCATCGACAACCATTTGAAAAGACGGCACTCTGCCTTCTTCCTTGCCACGCTCTGCTATACGTTCTCTGTGAAAATCCAAGCTTTCCTTGCCAAGGGGCAGGTTTCCATGATCAAGTATACGTACTGCACCACGGGAGTCACGGACTGGTAGTATTCTCCCAGCATTAAACCTGCTCGGAGCAAAAGGAATGTCTATAACGCCTGCTTCAAATCCCCGTACGGTGCCAAGAGCTATATCCCCGTCTCCCAATTCCAAGACCATATTTACAATTGCCCTGGTTTCAAGTTTGATCAAATCCTTTTCCCGTTGCAGTTCCGGAGTATCGGAGAAAATTTGGTCCTTTAGCATACTCAAAATTTGTTTCGTTGCTTTGATCCCAGCAGCATTGGCCTCCTTCGTAGAAACTCCTAGGGCCTCGTAGGGAGTCTTTACGATTACTTTAGTAGCTTTAGCAAATGCCGCCGTAGCAGCACCCCAGGAAATAACCCCAAATGCTTGGCTTTCGTCTTGAGGAAAACCTCCCATCCACTGATGGAAGACACTAGTCAACATAATGCCCTTATAATTAAAGCGTGCTAGGTATTCTTCTCCTAACTCCATTAAACTACGAACTGAGGCTATATCTTGAATCAAATTACCACATTGCCCGTACCCTAAGGTTATATTTTTAACACCCTGTTCGGCAGCAAGCAAAGCCTCGATAATGGCGACACTATGGGAAATGCAGGGTGGGACTAACGTGCCTGTTAAAGGGCCAAACGGCTCACGATTAATTCTAACCCCATAATCTTCGTACAAACCAACTAAGCGGTCCACATATTGCCAGTTATTAATAGTCTCTTCTAGCGATACGTTCTTAGCGTAAGGAATATTATAAGAAATACCACCGCCCTCGAAATCCGTAAACCCCCCAGCTAACGTAATTTCGGCCAATAAACGCGCATCTGGAGTGCCATGGCGTACTTGACAAGGTAAATTCACAGACTCGATGACTTTGCGGCAAGCCACCACACCATAATTGACCGCCGGAAAACCATTAAGCAGGGAATGACCAGCTATTTTACTTTCTTCGATTGCCTTTTCCACTTCCTGATAGCGGTTTTGCCTCGTCAACGAATCGATGGTCGTCGGCAATAAATCGGCTCCGCTCTCGTCCTGGAGGTATTTGAGCATCTCGATATGTTCATTGATTAAAGCGACTCCAGCCCGAGGTTGAGCCAGAGTTTGCCCTTTCTCTTTAGCTTTGGCTAACACTTCCGCAAAGACTTTCTCTTTTGGCATGGCCTTATGATAGGTGACAGCTTCTTCGAAATTGACCCCTTCCCCCGTTGGCCATTGCTTGAGAACCTCCTGCCGTTGGGCATTAAACTCATCAACTTCAAGACGTTTATTTTTCATGAGGTAAGCCCTCCTTTAATGCAAAAATATAGTCTATAGATCATAAATTCTTCGTGAATTAAAAATAAAAAGCCAAAAGGTACAGCATAGAGATAAAAATAGATAGCAACATCAAGGGAAACGCGGTCTTCATAAAGGATACAAAACCGATATGTACTCCATTTTTCTCAGCCATGCCCGCAACTATGACATTTGCTGAAGCACCTATCAACGTACCATTTCCGCCTAAACACGCG
>Ga0209386_1000475_pt1 | contig 19866 bp, 13 predicted proteins | sample NGEPertwo_FD_184510 | JGI IMG/M metagenome (GOLD analysis project Ga0209386, IMG submission 184510) | Arctic peat soil microbial communities from the Barrow Environmental Observatory site, Barrow, Alaska, USA - NGEE Permafrost154B-two... | ecosystem: Environmental > Terrestrial > Soil > Wetlands...
GAGTCTTGGTATAATCATAAAAGAAGGTTCTCAGCATTGGATAACCTGACCATTGATGAATTCTGGAAACAGTATTGGATTAGAAAAGAATCAATTATGAATGTAGCTTAACTTTTTGTCCGGTAAATGTTTGCAAGTCCAGTTCTTTGGGTTCAAACTGCACCTGATCATCAATGATAAGGGAGAAATACTCGATTTTATGATTACCCAGGGAAATATCAATGACAGGGAACCACTTAAACAGAAATCCTTCCATGAACGGATTTTTGGTAAACTCATTGGTGATAAAGGATACATCAGCCAAACACTATTTGAACAGCTTTTTATAGATGGAATACACTTGATTCGACAACTAAACTTGAATAAATTTATTTTAGATATTACTCTGATAAGTGCGAAATAAGGTTAGAAATTTGTTTTGCCAAATTGTATAAATCCACTATCGCAGTAAATCACATCTAATCACTGTGGGGTTAGTTCCCCGCTGCTTGCAGCGAATTGAAGGACTAATTTCTCTGTGATACCCCGTCAGCTTGCAGCGGAGTAGTTCATTTGGTGTTTCGAAATTGATTGTAATGTATCGATAGTCAATGATAATTTAAATGTAATTGATTAATTTAATGGCAATAATTGGTCTTTAATCACTTAATTCTCTTTCTTTGATTCGCATTCAAAAAAATAATTATTGAATTACTTTAATTTGTAATGATATAAAATCGTTAAAATTGCATTCCAAATTTTAAACCTGATAATCTTTGCCAATTGATCAAATCATATTAGACAAACAGCTTGTTTCTTTAATCAAGAAAGATGATCATTTTGCATTTGATAAACTATTCCACAAATATGGCCCTTCACTTTATCTATTTGTGAAAAGTATTTTGAAGAATGAATCAGAGGCAGAAGAAGCGGTTCAGGATGTTTTTTATAAAATATGGGAAAAAAGGAAGGATTTGGATCCAGATCTTTCGTTTAAATCATACTTGTTTACAATTGCTTCAAACACAACAAAAAAAATCTACCGTAAAAAGCTTCTTGAAGATAAATATAAACAAGAAGTAGCATTAGAACTTAATTTCAACCAGACAACTGACCTTAATGTAGTCGAGTACAAAAACATACTTGATTATATTGATACAATTATTGGCAAATTACCATCATCTCGGCGTCAAATATTTATTTTTAGTAAAAAGGACGGATTAAAGAATCCAGAAATAGCCAAAATTCTCAATATTTCGGAGCAGACTGTAAAAAATCAATTAGTGGTTGCTTTGAAGTTTTTACGTTCTGAGGCCCAAAAGGACAATAATGAGATAGGATTTTTGTTTTTTCTTCTTTTTTATAAAATTTAATTTTCTGGCATAGTACGTTTTGTGTTCTTGTGGATATAATGAGAAAGCAAAATGAATCAATGAGATTTAATTCAGACATAGTAAGAAAGTACTTAAACGGAAATTTTTCCTTAAATGACAAAACTACAATTGATGAATTCTTTGAAAAGGAACAGTATGCTAATGAGTTAAATGAAACATTAAGCGAATACTGGAAAGTAATCACTCAAACAAAAATTGATGACGATAAAAATCTGGTTCCGATCCTGGATAAAATTACTCATAGGATTCTCCTCCAATCAAAAGAAGACACAAGTAAAATTAGATTGTTATGGCAGCTATATTCCAGGGTCGCTTCAATTTTGCTTTTGCCCATTCTGATATTTTCATTTTTCCACTATTTAAATCTTAACAAGAAGCACCAAGCTACTACCTGGGTTGAAATTCATTCTCCCTATGGGGCCAGAACTCGCTTTTCACTTCCGGATGGTTCAACTGGATGGTTGAATAGTGGATCTGTAATTAGTTATCCATCTCAGTTTGGTGTAGATCGTACGGTCACTTTAAATGGTGAAGCTTATTTTGATGTAGTAAAAAATCCAAATTCTCCATTCATTATCGATGCCAAACCAGTAACGATAAAAGTACTTGGAACCTCTTTTAATGTGGTATCATATGATAATGATTCTATATCCGAGGTCACAGTTGCATCAGGAAAAGTTGAGGTTGAAACAGAAGGCCAAAAAATTAAGCAAAATCTATTGCCTTCAGAACGACTTGTAGTAAATAGATTAAAGAATACTCTCACCAAATCAACAGTTAATGTTCAAAGCTACACTTCCTGGAAAACCGGTAAATTGATCTTTTTAAATGATAATCTGGATGAAGTAGTCCGAAAAGCTTCCAGGTTCTACAATGTTGACTTTGAAGTTAAGAATAATGTTAATCGAAAAGAATTGTTTAGAGCGATTCTTGAAGATGAAAGTTTAGAAGAAGTCCTTAGATATATGAAATTAACAATGTCAGTTGATTATGCTATTCAAGAAAGAAAACAAGATCAAGACAGTAGAATTTCAAAAAGAAAAGTCATTATTACTAATGTTATAAAAAATTAAAATACTTATTGAGAATAATTGAATCTTAAAAACAAAAAGGGAAGTGTCGTAACCACTTCCCCGTTAATTAGCGAGTTTCCAACAATTTATTTTTTACTCAACTAAAATTCAAATTTATGAAAAAAATCGAATGGGATTGTGCTGTTGTAGCTATCCTGTCAAAAAAACTCCAAGAATTATGAAGCTAACTGTATTCCTGATCTTATTGAGTTTTGTCCAGTTATTGGCAATTAACTCATATGCGCAGAAAACTAAACTCTCAATCGATCTCGAAAATACTAGCATTGAACAAGTATTATTGGATATCGAAAATCAATCTGGTTTTAAGTTCATTTATAACAAAGAAAAAGTAAATGTTGACACTCCTGTGAGTATTCAACTTAAAGATAAATCAATTAATGAAACACTTGATGCCCTGTTTGAAGGTAAAAATGTCTTTTACACCTTTTTTGGTAATCAAGTAATATTGACAAATTCTGATTCAGAAATTATCCTAAATCAGCAACAAAAGCCTGTTTCCGGAAAAGTAACCGATTCTGCGGGAAGCCCGCTACCCGGTGTTTCGGTAGTGGTGAAAGGTACCACCAACGGAACAATTACCGATAGTGAGGGGAAATATTCACTTTCAAATGTTCCAGGGACCACAACTTTAACATTCTCGTTTGTAGGAATGAAAATGCAGGAAGTGGTAGTTGGCGGAAAAACAACGATTAATATAACACTTGAAGAAGAGTCTATTGGTATTGAAGAAGTAGTAGCTATTGGGTATGGAACAATGCGCAAAAGCGACCTTACCGGATCAATTACATCGATTAGTTCTGAATCTCTTGAAAAAACGAATTCAACAAGTGTAAGCCGCGCACTGCAAGGTAAAGCAGCTGGTGTTCGAATTACTCAGAGAACCGGACGTCCCGGAGAAGAAGTTACGATCAGAGTACGTGGAGGAAATTCATTATCAGGAGGAAATGAACCATTATATGTTATTGATGGATTTCCTGTAGATAATTTGGGTGCCGATTTTAACCCCGAGGATATCGCGTCAATGGAGATTCTGAAAGATGCATCTGCCACGGCAATCTACGGATCAAGAGGATCTAATGGCGTTATCCTGATAACCACAAAAAGAGGTGTTTCAGGAAAAACACAAGTTAGTTACAATGCATCTTATGGGAATCAAACCCTAAGGAAAAAACTGGATCTTCTGAATAAGGATCAATATGTAGCCATGCAAAATGAAGTGGTCAAAGTTGGTTTGGACAGAGGCGCTTTACCTTCAACACTTCCTAATAGTGGAAGTATTCTTTCAGCATCTGACATTGCAGCTCTTCCTTATAATGACTGGCAAGACCTGACCTATCAAAACGCCCCTATTCAGAGCCACCAGCTTTCAGTTTCAGGCGGAAATGATATGGCTAAAATCTACACATCTCTGAATTATGTAAATCAAGATGGGTTAATTAAGAATTCTGGCTTTTCCCGTATTGGTATGCGTGTCAACGGCGACATCAAAATGAATAAAAAGATGAGTGTCAAAGCTAGTGTTGACTATGCAAATGCGATTACTCATAATGGAAATTTCGCAAAAGATGGTAATGGAGCCATCCCATTTCAATCCATTGTAATGCCACCCACTTCTCCAATTATGGATGCGAATGGAAAATACACTGTATTTTCAGGAGTTCCATGGGGAGGAACAAATCCGGTTGGAATCATGGAAATGGATAAAACCACCAACACACTAAACCGGATTCTGAATAATGTAGAATTTCAGTATGATATTATTAAAGGCTTAAATTTAAGGGTTAGCGCTGGTATTGATTTTATTAACAATACTTACGACAAGTACAGCAAAATCGGAATTTCCAATGGTGGCCCTACCAATGGTCAGGCAATTAAATACATGAACAAATCGTATTCGTTTGTTAATGAGAATATCTTGAATTATTCCTTCGACCTCAATAAAATTCACAGGTTCAATTTGATGGGTGGTACGACTTATCAGAGTTATGTTTTTGATCAAATTAGAGGAAGTTCGACCGGATTTGTAAGTGACGCTTTTGAAGATAACAACCTCCAATCAGGAACGAAACCTAATCCACCGTCATCAACTCGTTCTGATTCAAAATTAATTTCATACTTGGGTCGTGCAAATTATGCTTTCAATAATAGATACATGTTAACCCTAACCGGAAGGTATGACGGTTCATCCAAATTCGGAAAAGATAACAAATACGCTTTTTTCCCATCAGCCGCCCTCGCATGGAGAGCTTCAGAAGAAGATTTTATTAAACAGTATGACTGGATCAGTAACCTGAAAGTAAGAACAAGTATCGGGAAAGCTGGTAATCAGGCCATCGGTTCTTACCAGACGCTTGACAGGCTTTCAACCAATGTTCCTGTATTTGGAAATGGCGCCCAGCCCGTAGGATTTGTTTCTTCAGGCTTCGCTAATCCAGGGCTAAGATGGGAAACTACACAACAAACCGATATTGGTATTGATCTTGGTTTATTCGAAAATAGAATCAATTTAAACGCAGATTATTACAAGAAAAGCACTACTGATTTATTATACAATGCCACATTACCACCATCTTCAGGATACTCTTCTTCAACCAGAAATGTTGGTGAAATTCAGAATAAAGGGTTCGAGTTTGAACTTTCTTATAAAAACATTAAAGGGGCATTCAGGTCTGAAACTTCACTCAATATGGCGTTCAACAGAGGCATTGTAGCTGATCTTGGCACCGATAATAGTGGAAACAAAATCACAAGGATTGATAGCCCTATTGAAGGTGGAAACTGGTTCCCATTATGGCTTGGACAAACGCCTTCTCAATTGTACGGTTATGTAATTGATGGTATCTATCAGACCGATGCCGAAGCCAATTCAAAAGAACCTGGCAAACACGCTGGCGACTATATAAGAAAGGATTTGAATGATGACGGAGTCATCAATGGCGATGACCAAAAGATGCTGACTCACCTTGAACCTAAATTCATTTTCGGAATAAACCAAACCTTCTCTTATAAAAACTTCGAACTTGCTGTCCAGATTGTGGGTACTTATGGTAATAATATTGCGAATGAATTCAATAAATATTATACCGCCTTGGGTGGAAAATGGAATGTAACACAAAAGGCATGGAATAACAGGTGGACAGGACCGGGTTCAACAGGAACTCATGCATCCGCTTCTCCATCAGCAGTTGACTTTATTACTTTTTCAGATCCAAGTTCACTGTGGGTTGAAGATGGCTCCTATTTGAGATTTAAGGACATACGCTTAACGTATAATGTTCCGAAATCAATACTAAGCAAGATAAAAGCCAGCGCTTTGTCAGTATATGTGAGTGGAACTAATCTCATCACCTTTACAAATTATAGCCATTACGATCCAGAAGTACAAAATGCTGCTGTTAATGGTTGGGATAGAGGATTGTATCCTGCCATGAAATCTGTAATTGGTGGCGTTCAAATAACATTCTAAAAAAAAATTAAATCATGAGAAAACTATATCTATGTTTTAGTACACTGACCCTGATTTCATTCACGGGCTGTAAAGATTTACTGGTTGAAAATCCAAAAACCTTTATTTCCTCTACCAATTTTTATAAGACTGCTGGTGATTTTGATGCGGCATTACAAGGAATCTATGTTAATCTCAGAAACATTGTCGGAACTAAGGAAGGAAAGGATGTGTCCGAGATTTTTGCCGATTATAGTGACCGACCGGAATCAGCGGAACAAACAGGTGATTTCTGGAAAAATAATCCTTCTTCAAACTTCTGGTCAATTCGGTATGCATGGCAATATCCTTATGAAATAGTGAATAATGCCAATTTAATTCTGGATGCATTAACCAGTGTTAATCTGACTGCCGATGTAAAAAGCAAAATTGAAGCAGAGGCCAAATTACTTAGGGCTTATGCCTATTTTAATCTAGTTCAGTACTTTGGCGATATTCCTTTGCGTATAACTCCTTGTCGATCACTTGCCGAAACACAAACTCCAAAATCACCCCAAGCTGATGTTTATGCATTAATTTTAAGTGATTTGACTTTTGCTGAAGCAAATTTACCGGAATCCGGTTCTGTTGTTGGCAGAGTCAATAAGTACGTTGCAAAAGCATTACTGGCAAGAGTTTACTTAACAACAGCCGGATTTCCTACAAACAATAAGGCCAATTATGCGTTGGCAAAAGCAAAGGCGCTTGAAGTGATAAACTCACCGAAATATGCCTTAAAGACCGATTATGCCGATGTTTTCCATCAAACCACTTATACTACTGAGAGCATTTGGGAAGCCTTATTTTCTCCTCCTACTATCGGAAATTATTTAGTTACGATCACAGCTCCGACTGGAAATAATACCGCAACCCTAATGCCCACTGCCGACTTTATCAACAGTTTCCCAGTCGGCGACCGGAGAAAAGAATTGGGGATTAAAGACGGCTATACCAATGCAAAAGGTAATCTTTGGGTAAAACGGACATACTACAACAAATTTGTAAATCCACAATTTTTTGAAGATGAACTGTCTCCAAATGTTTCGGGTAGTTCGTGTGGATATACAAGTCCGATTATTCGCTTAGCCGAAATGTATCTGATTGCAGCTGAGGCTGAAAACGAGGCAAACGGGCCAGCCAATGCTTACCAGTATATCAATATAATTCGTAACAGAGCAAGGATCAACAAAGCCGATCCAACAAATGTACCTGATTTAGCAGACCTTTCAAAAGAACAGTTCGGAGCTGCGGTAAGGATGGAAAGAAAATGGGAGTTGCATTTGGAAGGCAGCGCCTGGTTTGATATGAAACGTACTCAAACTTTCAACAAAGTGCAGGAAGCAAGAGGGGCAAGTTTGGTTGTGCCAATTGGCTCATATAATAATACATGGCTGATTCCTGATTTCGAGATTTCAAATAACAACATTGATCAGAATCCATCATATGGTGGTAATTAGCTGAAGAATTGACCATAGTTTAGTTAGGTCGACGTTTTTATTATTACGTTGATTTAAGAGTGGCAATAGTTTCTTCGCCACTTTTTTAAAAGTAAATAACTAAATACACAATAGAGGATAGTACAAAAGTATATTGAGAAGATTTAAAATTCAGATAGTTATATGACAGCTGAAAAAATATTATCCTGTTTTATATTCATTGGAATGAATAATGAAATGACAAACTAAAATTAAAATATTATTGCCTATGACAAATTAGCTTAAAAAAAAGCGCAGAATGCTGGTACCATCCTGCGCTAAACAAAAGTTGAACTAATAACTAATGTTTTATTAATTAAATGTAAAATTATGAAAAAATCGTTACATGCCACGTCTTTCCGACGGGGTAAAGACTTTCTATTAAAATGTGAATTACTGACTCTTTTTTTACTAATTGGAATTTTTCATGCTAATGCAGGTTTTTTTTCTCAGAGTATTCCAGCTCAGGAAGAAATAAAAGTGAGTGGTACTATTACCGAGAACACTGGATCGCCTCTTCCGGGAGTAAATATTGTTATTGAAGGAACCACCAGAGGAATAACTTCTGATGTAAATGGAAGGTATGAAATTATGGCTGACTCCAATGCTAAACTTCACTTTTCATTTATTGGTATGATTGACCAGATTGTAGAGATTAACGGTCGTACAACCATTAATATTGTATTAAAGGAAACTTCAGAAGAACTGGAAGATATTGTTGTAGTGGGTTTTGGTAAGCAAAAAAAGGAGAGTGTGCTTTCTGCGATTGAAACGATTGACGTAGATGATCTACGGATGCCATCTAGTAACTTAACTACAGCTTTTGCAGGAAGAATGGCCGGTGTTATTTCCTACCAAACCAATGGTGAGCCAGGCCAAGATCAAGCTCAATTTTTTATACGAGGTGTAACTTCTTTTGGCGCTGCAGCGAAAAAGGATCCTCTTATTTTGATCGATAACGTTGAATTGACGTCAAATGATCTGGCGAGGTTAAATCCAGATGATATTCAGAGCTTTTCTATTTTAAAAGATGCAACAGCTACGTCACTGTATGGTGCAAGGGGGGCTAATGGTGTAATCCTTGTTATGACTAAACAAGGTAGCGAGGGACCAGCCAAGCTTAATATTCGTTATGAAAACTCTATCTCTCAACCAACCAGGGAATTACAAACGGCTGATGCCATATCCTTTATGAGACTAAATAATGAGGCTGTAAGAACAAGAAACCCTGAAGGGGCTTTACCGTATGGCGACAAAAAAATTGCAGAGACAATTAATGGCACTAACCCTTACGCTTACCCAAGTGTTGATTGGAAAAATTTATTAACAAAAAACAATGCAAACAATCAACGCTTAAATTTTAATTTAACTGGTGGTGGCAAAGTTGTTCAATACTATTTGGCAGGTGGAGTTTCTCAGGATAATGGAATTTTAAAGGTGGATAACAAAAACAACTTTAATAACAATATTGACCTTAAAAAATATTCGATCCGCTCCAATGTGAATATTGCATTAACAAAGACTACCGATCTAATTGTTCGGATGAGTGGAACTTTTGATGACTACACAGGTCCCAGGACTGGTGGATCCACAGTATATCAAAACGCGATAAGGGCCAACCCTGTTATGTTTCCTGCATATTTTGAACCTGATGAAGCAAATAAATTTACCGAACATATTTTATTTGGTAATGCAGGAACTACGACCAATGAGTATTTAAACCCTTATGCCGATTTGGTGAGCGGCTATAAAGATTCCAAGCAATCAACGCTGATGGCTCAGATGGAGTTAAATCAGAAATTAGATGTCATCACAGAAGGCTTAAATTTTAGGATAATGGCAAATACTACCCGCTATTCCTTTTTCGATGTTAACCGGGCATATAACCCATTTTATTATCAAGTTGGTTTATATAACAAGCCAGCCGATACATACCAGCTCGTTGCACTAAACCCTTTAACAGGCACCGAATATCTTAATTATGTTCCTGGGACAAAGGATATTAATAGTTCGGTATACATGGAGTCGGCAATTAATTACAACAGGAAATTTTCCGAGAAATATGGAGTAAGTGGCATGCTTGTTTTTACGATGAGAGAGTATCTTTTTGCCAACGCAGCGGATCTTCAAACTTCATTGCCTCAGCGAAATATAGGTTTAGCAGGGCGTTATACTTTCGATTACTTGAATAAATACTTTATAGAAGCAAACTTTGGATATAATGGATCTGAGCGCTTTGATGTAAATCATAGGTGGGGTTTCTTCCCTTCCATCGGATTAGGTTGGATTATATCCAATGAACCATTTTGGGAAAGGACTAAATCCGTTGTTAATAATCTCAAACTTAGGGGCACCTATGGGTTAGTTGGTAATGATGCTATTGGAAGTGCAAGTCAACGGTTTTTTTATTTGTCGGACGTAAACTTGAATGATGGAAGCAAAGCGTATAATTTTGGAACAAACTATACGTATACCGCAGCAGGTGGAGGGGTAACTATTAATAAATATGCCGATCCGAACATTGGATGGGAAACAGCATATAAGACGAACTTAGGCATTGAATTAGGCTTATTTGATAAATTAGAGGTTATTGCGGATTTTTTCAAGGAAAAGAGGACAAATATTCTGCAAGACAGGACTAATATCCCTTCTACTATGGGGTTGTCAGCAATTCCAACTGCAAATATTGGAAAAGCTTTAAGTAAAGGGATTGACATCTCTGTAAAGTATCAGCAATTTTTTAATAAGGATTTTTGGATGCAAGGTCAAGGAACCTTTACTTATGCGACAAGTGAATATTTACAGTACGAAGAACCAAACTATGAAAATCAACCCTGGCGCTCAAAAATTGGCTATTCTGTAAACCAACAGTGGGGTTATGTTGCTGAACGTCTGTTTGTCGATGATAATGAAGTGCAAAACTCTCCTATTCAACAGTTTGGCGAATATTTGGGTGGTGATATCAAATACAAAGATATTAGTGGAGATGGAAAAATTGATGTGGCTGACATGGTGCCTATTGGTTTTCCGACGATGCCAGAAATAATATACGGTTTTGGACTATCAACAGGATACAAAAAATTTGATTTCTCGGTATTCTTTCAAGGTTCAGCAAGATCTTCTTTTTGGCTCGATGCAGTAGCATTAAATCCTTTTGCTAATACAGTTTCTGGTGGTGGAAAAGGAAATAATGCCGTCGCTAAATTCATTGAAGAAAGTCATTGGTCTGAAGAATCACAAAATATATATGCAACCTGGCCGCGTCTTTCTACTGAAGCTATTCTTAATAATCAACAAGTAAATACCTGGTTTATGCGCGATGGTTCTTTCCTTCGATTAAAATCGCTTGAATTTGGTTATACTATCCCTTCTGAAAAGCTGAAATTGAGTCGTTTAAGGGTCTATTTCAGTGGGACAAACCTATTAACTTTCTCTAAATTCAAACTTTGGGATGTTGAGATGGGAGGTAATGGTCTTGGGTATCCTATACAAAAGACGTTTAATCTAGGAATACAAATTGAATTCTAAAAAATGTTAATGATGAAAAAAATATTTTATTTCGTTGTAATTATAGGGTTTTTTACTTCATGTAACTACTTAGATGTTGTTCCTGATAATGTAGCTACCCTTGATAATGCTTTTGCAGATAGAAATAATACAGAACGTTTCCTTTTTACCTGTTATTCCTATTTGCCTGATGCGATTAATTTAACTCAAAACATAGGTTTCTATGCAGGTGACGAATTATGGGACATAGACTATAATGAAGATGGAAATGCAGGAAGGAATGGTATTATGGGAGGTCAATCATGGCGTATCGGACGTGGTGAGCAGAACTCAAATAATCCTTATTGCAATGCATGGGATGGTAGTAATGGATCAAAGCCTTATTACCAGGCTATACGCAATTGCAATATCTTTTTGGGAAATGTTGATAAACCAAAGGATCTAAGTGCTTTTGATAAACTTCGTTGGATTGCTGAAACAAAATTTTTAAAGGCATACTTCCATTATGAATTGTTGAGGATGTATGGGCCAATTCCTATTTTGGATGTTAACCTTGAGGTATCAGCCTCACCTGATGTAGTTAAGGTTTACCGTGAACCCGTGGATACTGTTGTAGCGTATATTGTTGGTTTGATTGACGAGGCATTGCCAGATTTACCTCCTTCAATAGCAAATGAAGGGTCTGAATTGGGACGTATTACCCAAAGCATTGCACTTGCAGTTAAGGCACAAGTTTTGGTATTGGCTGCAAGTCCACTTTTTAATGGTAATCCAGACTACTCAAATACTATTGACAGCAAAGGCCGCCATCTTTTTTCAACTTCGAATGAAATATTTAAATGGCAAACTGCAACTGTTGCTTTAAAGGCCGCCATTGATGCGGCTGAAAATAATGGGGTAAGTCTATATTATTTCACCGATAAAAAGGCTATCACTGATTCAACCCGCATAACAATGAATATACGTGGGAGTGTAACGTCATTTTGGGGAAGCGAAATAATTTGGGGCTTTACAAATAATATTAGTATTGGTGGCTATAATGATTTGGTCTACAATGCATTCCAGGCATGGGCGCTACCTAAATTAGGATCTAGAACCAATTATTACGGTTCATTTGGTGCACCTACAATGCGTACTGTTGAGCAGTTTTATTCTTCGAATGGAGTACCTATCGATGAAGACAATGACTGGATAGCAAATGGATGGTATGCGAATAGATTTTCCCTTAGTGTTGCTGGTTCTGAAGACCGCTTCTATATAAAAGCAGGCGCGGAGGTTCCTTATCTTCACCTCAACAGGGAGCCACGTTTTTATGCAGACCTTGTTTTCGACAGATCTCTCCTATTTACATCAAATGATAAAAATGACAAAAATCTTCGGGAGATAAAAATGTTGGCAGGGCAAATAAGTGGACGAACCGGATCAACAAATTATTCTGTAACAGGATATTACCCTAAGAAACTATTTAGCTACAAAACAGAAGTAACTGATGTAGGAGGAGGGGCTGTAAATGCCACATTTGCCAGAATGACTTTCCCTAGGATCCGATTGGGTGATTTATATTTACTTTATGCTGAGGCACTAAATGAAGCAAATTCAGCTCCTACTGCTGAAGTCTATAATTATGTTGACAGGATAAGGACTCGTGCAGGTTTAAGTGGAGTTATTGAAAGTTGGGAATTACATTCAAATGAACCATCGAAACCACTTACTCAAGCTGGTATGAGAGAGATTATACATACTGAACGCTTAATAGAGCTGGCATATGAAGGTTTCCGGTTTTGGGATTTAAGACGTTGGAAAGAGGCTCAGGTATGGTTGAACAAACCAATTCGCGGTTGGAATACTAAGGGTATTGATAATCAAACGTTTTATCAGGTTTCTACAATTCATACCCGTATCCATAGTTTTACGACTAAAGATTATTTGTGGCCAATTAGCTCAAGTAGTATAGATGTAAATAAAAATCTTACGCAATCTCCATATTGGGAGTGATTACAAATAAAATTTAATAAATAATTATCAATAATTATGATAAATAAAAATTTATATATAAAAATTAAAGCTGTCACCTTTGGAAAGAGAATACCAGTTTTATTAGGATTAGTGTTATTACTGATCTTATTTTCAGCATGTCAAAAGGAAACTAAAATTGGGCAATATCCACTGGATAGCGTTGCACCACCGCCACCCACCATAGTTTCCACAACACCTACGAATGGAGGTGCTGATGTAAAGTTTACAGTACCGGCAGACGAAGATTTATTGTATGTTGAAGCAAGGTATAAAGTGAAAGGAGAAATTGAGAAGGTGACAAAAGTGGCTAATTATGAAAATATCCTTAAGTTAAGTGGTCTTGGAGATACTTTGTTGCATAGCGCTGAATTGCGAAGTGTTGACCGTAGCCAGAATAAATCAACTCCTGTTAACATATCCTTTAATCCTTTAACACCCATAGTCAAACTCGTATCCAGATCATTATCATTAAAGGCTGTTTACGGTGGGATTGTAATTGATTGGACAAATGCAACAGGTGAAGCCATTGTAGTCATACCTTCGTATTATGATGCCAATGGCGACACAGTGAATTTGGAAAGAGTTTATAGTGGCGCTGCGACGGGCACGAAATTGGTTGACGGATTAGATACTACCCAACGGACTTTTTCTGTTAAGATTATGGATCGCTGGGATAATCTCTCAGAACCTGTAGTCGCGTCCTTAAAACCAAAGGCGGAAGTTTTCTTGGATAAATCAGGAATCACGTTTTTCACCGCGCCATGGAATTCTGACGCTGGTTATGGCACTACATATGCAAATATGTTTGATGGAAACATGTTAACTTATTGGCATTCTTCAACTGGCATGCCTGCTAACCTTACTTTTGATTTAGGAAAAACCATAAAAATGAGTAGAATTATGGTAAATGCAGGCCTCAATGCCTATACTTGGTCCGCATGGAGAACCCTGAATATATATGGCAGAGTCGAAACGCCAAATCCAGGAACTGATGGATCACTTGATAGCTGGAAGTTAATAAAATCGAACGTGACATTTCCACCTCCTCCTTCAGGAGCGGCTGAAGGAACAGGTGCGAATAAAGGACCTGATGGAGCCTGGGCCAGAGGAGAAGGTATGATGATTATATTTGATCCGGATGTGGAAGATACAGAACTACGCTACTTACGCATTGAATTTACATCTGATTTTGGTGCAAACGATTGTACATCAGGCGAATTCTCCGTTTGGTACACATACTAGAATAGTGAATTTTATAAAACTATAAATGATTTGTCATGCAAAAAATACTTAATATACTATTAATAGGACTGATACTCCTGACAAGTTGTGAGGATCAAAACTATCTTCACGATAAATATCTGGCTGAAGGTGAAATAATTTATGATGGCTCGGTGAATTCGCTCAAAGCTTTTCCAGGAATTGGAAGAGTAAAACTTAAATGGATAAACACATACGACGCTAAGGTTACAAAATGTAATATCTCCTGGAACAACGGAGAAAACAACCTGATGGTCAATATTTCAGATGTGCTGGTTGATACTGCGACAAACACGTGTGAAGTATCCCTTGAAAATTTGGATGAGGGATATTACACTTTTGAACTGGTTAATGAAGATCCTTTCGGACATAAATCTTTGCCTTTGAGTATCCAGACCGAAGTTTTAGGTAATCAGGTAATTTCAGGGTCTTCCAATTTGATTTTAGCAAGCGCTAATAGCATTGGAGCTAACACTTACGTGATGTCCATATCTCCAAAGCCAGATGTTTATGGGGTAAAGTTGACCTATGAAAATACGAGTGGAGGAAATACTACAATTTGTCAACCGATAACTATTGGGGGGATGAATACATTCACCATAAAGGAGGCCAAAACGGGAGGAAATTACTCTTATAAGTCGCAGTACTTTCTTGAAGGTTCAATCGATTCTTTTTATACGGTTACTCCCAAATCGGGAACTTTGCCTCCCTTGGCTACGAGTGTTAAAGTCTCAAGTATAGCCAATTTGGGAAACCACCAGGTATCGATTTCATTTACACCAAAGCTTTATTCAAAGGGGGTAAATTTGACTTACGCGAAAATGGGTGGAGGAACTATTACCAAATATATCACGGTTACTGATGATTCCAGTAGCGATATTTTGGATGAAGTGGAATATGATGGTGAATTTTCCTATGTAACGGAATATGGGTATAACGATGATTCTTACACTTTGGATGAGCAGATTACAAGTACACTTCCTGGGCAATACTATATTATTAATAAATCGGGTTGGAAACATGTGGAGTTATTTTACGATATACCAGGCGATTGTTGGGGTGGAAGTATCCCTAGATTATGGGACGGGAAAACGGACAAACAATTTGATTTCCATACAGGTTGCGATGATAAAAACTCTTTGCCTTGTCTTATCACTATTGATATTGCTAAACCTACATTAATAAAGGAGATTATTCTAACAAGTACTGGTGTTGATTGGAATCCATTCCCTACCCGTGTTCAATTGTGGGGAATAAAAAATCTCTTAAATGCTGAGGTAGAAGTTCCATCGAACGACCCAGACTGGCAGACTTATGCCGAAAGCATGGATAAATATAAACTTATTATTGATGCGGAAATTACCGGTACATGGAATACAAATTCTGATTATAGCATTCCTATTCCCGATAATACAGAAACTTATCAATATGTAAGGTTACGCATATTTAGCAGTACGAATTACACAACCTTAAACGAAATTACGTTTAAAGGGATTGTTCCATAGTAGTTAGTAATCTTCGCATTTATCACAATGATAAATGCGAAGATTACGTTTAGAATTTTTAAAAATTGATGAAGCCCGTATTTATGAGATAGATTCATTTCGGGTCAACAATTAGAAATCGATTAGCATGACAAAAAAAATATTAAATATACTAATCTTTCTATTGCCAATACATCTTCTCGCCCAAACCCAATATGAAAAAGGTTATGTTATTGATGACGATGAGATAAAAAACCCATGTTGGTTATTTAATTTCGGTATGGAAAATAAAGGAGAGGATTACCTCTACAAATTTGAAAAAAATGTTAAGGCACAAAAAAATGATATTAAAGATTTTCAGGAATTTGGGGTTGAAGGGGAAATAAAATACGTTAGAAAATTTATTAAACTCGATGTTTCAAGCGGTCAAATTAAGACATTAAATGACACAATAGGCCGTTCAGATATATTATATGCATTTCTTCAGGAACTCGTAGGTTTGGAACTAGCTTCCTTGTATTATTTCTATCTTGGCAAGTACCGCAGGAGGGGATGGAAATCTATTGATGAATGTTGGGCCAAAATCAGACGGTACTATAGAACCAAAATAGGTCAAAGTTCTTCAAGAGATAGGAAAATGGCTTAACGAAAATGACTCAAGCATTTATGGTACACGGGTGGGTATATTACCCTTCAAAAAATCTAACATTAACCAACAAAGGCAAAAAATTATATTTGCATTTGTTGGATGTACAGGATGAAATACTAGTGTTTCCAGCCATTCCAGATAGAAAAATAACCAAATCCTACTTCTTGGTTAATAATCTTCCCGTTAAGATATATTTAGACAAAGCTACCTACAAACTTAATTTACCCAAAGAATTATCTGATAAGTTGGATGCTGTATTGGTAGTTGAATTCGACAAAAATCTTGATGGAGTTGGTTCGCTAAAAACATCGTTTCAAAACATTGACAAATGTAAATCCAAAAATCCATGATATTTAGATTTTTATTATACATAACCTAATTTTAAAAGAAAATGAAGAAAAAACTCTTAATGATGTTACTATCAATCGTTCAGTTAACAGCAGTTTGGGGGCAAAACATATTTGTTTCACCCACAGGGAATGACCTCAATGCCGGAACCAGGGAAAAACCGATACAATCGATCAAAAAAGCGCAGGAACTTCTCCGGTCAAAAGCAGGAAAGAAAGAAGTTCAGGTTATTTTTGCTGATGGGATTTACTATTTGTCCGATCCTATTGTTTTAACTGCTGACTTTTCGGGTACTGAAACGAAACCTGTTGTATTTCGCGCCGAAAATGAAGGCAAGGCAATCATCAGCGGGGGAAACCAGATTGAGCTGAAATGGGAACCATTCAAAAACGGGATATTTAAAGCAATTGTTTCAGAAGATGCGGCTATCGACCAGCTTTACGTGAATGGGCAACGGCAGCGAATGGCTCGTTTCCCGAATGCGGTTGAAGGCAAAAACGTATTCGATACCTGGGATTTGGTTCATACCAACAAGCCCGACACCATCAATGATCCGTTGGATAAGAAACGGATTGCAACATGGAGCCATCCTGAAGGCGCCTATATTCACGCCATGCACAACGCGCTTTGGGGCGATATGCACTGGATAGTGAAGGGGAAAAATGTCGATGGCAGTCTGGATTTGGAGGGTGGCTGGCAAAACAACAGGCCATCGGCCATGCACCCGCGCTACCGCATAGTTGAAAATGTATTTGAAGAACTGGATGCGCCCGGCGAATGGTACTACAATAAAGGCACAAAAACTCTCTATTTTTATCCTGAAACCGGGCTTGACCTGTCTAAAGCGAAGGTCGAAATTGTACGGCTCCGGAATTTGATTGACTTCAAAGGCACAAAAGAAAAACCTGTCCGTTTTGTTCGGTTTGACGGATTTGTGTTCCGTCACACTGCACGAACTTTTATGGACAACAAAGAACCATTACTCCGAAGCGATTGGACAACCTACCGCGGAGGTGCCGTAATGTTTAATGGTGCAGTGGATTGTGCCGTCATCAATTGCGAATTCGACCAGGTTGGCGGAAACAGTGTTTTTGTGAACAATTATAATCGCCGGATATTGGTAAAAAGCTGTTACATACATCATTCGGGAGCCAATGGTGTCGCGTTTGTGGGCGACCCGGCAACGGTGAGGAGTCCGCTATTCCGTTATGGAAACCAGGACTTTGCTTCAATCGACCGCACTCCGGGTCCAAAAGGGGATAATTATCCGGAAGATTGTCGCGTGGAAGATTGCCTGATCACCATGACCGGACGTGTTGAAAAACAAACCGCTCCCGTAGAGATTTCAATTTCGCACAAAATAACCGTAAGCCATTGCTCTATTTACGACGTGCCAAGGGCCGGTATCAATATCGATCAGGGAACATTTGGCGGCCATGTGATTGAATATTGCGATGTTTTCAATACCGTACTCGAAACCGGTGACCATGGAAGTTTCAACTCATGGGGGCGCGATCGATTCTGGACTCCGGAAATAAAAGAAACCGATGTTGAGGTACAAAAAGATCCCGGATTACCATTCCTCGATATGCTCGAACCCAATATTCTGCGAAATAGCCGCTGGCGTTGCGACCATGGCTGGGATATCGACCTCGATGACGGCTCAACCTGGTACAAAATCTATAACAATGTTTTGCTGAACGGAGGATTAAAAATGAGAGAAGGATACAAACGCGAAGCAACAAACAATGTGATTATCAACAATAGTTTGCACCCTCATGTATGGTATCCAAACAGTAACGACGTATTTGCACATAATATTGTTTTTGGCGCATATAAACCAGCTGTTATGGGTAGGGTGATTGGTGCGGAAGGGAAATGGGGAGCTGAAATAGATTCCAATTTATTCGCCACCAATCTGGAAGACAGAGCTAAGTTTTTGATTAATGGCTGTGACAAGAATTCCTTGGTTGGCGACCCAATGTTTATTGATGCTGAAAAAGGCGATTTCAGTGTAGAAAACGGATCGCCTGCACTTCAAATGGGCTTTAAAAATTTCCCAATGGATGAGTTTGGGGTTACTTCAGAAAAACTAAAAAAGATTGCCAAACAACCAGTAATCCCGGTTTTGATAACCAATCAGAAGGATAATTCGGGACAAACTTACCAATGGTACGGCGCCACCCTCAAGAATGTGGAAACTTTGGGTGAGCAGTCGGCAGCTGGATTGCCAGAGATAAGTGGGGTGATTTTATTGGATGTACCTGCCAATTCAGCAGTAGCAAAATCAGGATTGAAGGTTGGTGATGTGATACAGCAATGCCAAGAGGTGAAAATCCAGAACTTCAAACAAATGCTTCAGGTGGCCAAAGATTTTCAGTATTTACCCGAACTGAAACTGGTACTACAGCGAAATCAGGTTAAGGAAATCGTGATGTTTGGGATCCAATAAATCAGTAAAATCAATTTATGACCAATAATATCAAACAACTTTTAATCGTACTTTTTTTCGCTATCTCTGGCATTTTCGGTATTGGTATAAAAGAATGGATGAATGAAATTTGGGAATTCACGAAAGTAAAGGGAACCTTCGACAAACAGAAAATGAGGGATTGGTTTTGCGAATCGAAATATGCCGTGTTTACCCACTGGGAGCTAGCAACGATGCCGGAATGAAATACATCGTCATCACGGCCAAGCACCACAATTGATTTGCTATGTTAAAATCTACCAATCCGAAATATCAACAGCGGGTGTTGATCAACAACCACAATGGCAACGATATGGGCGATTATTCGACGCAGGGCGACTAGCAAATCACTCCCAAAATATTCCCGGGCTTTGTGGCGTATCGCAACCTAAAGGCGAGGGGATGCTGATTCAGGCGTTAAGTATTGTGACGGTTGAATAAAGATTTCAAATCAGATTATTCGCTAATGCCCCTTTGTTAGAAATAGCAAAGGGGTTTTTAACATGATTCAATATCCCCTCGGGAATTGCCTGATTATTAGCACGCATTAGTTGTACTCTAAGTCTTTTTATCCGTGACTAGATAAAACGGTCGAAGTTGTGCCACCCATTTCGGTTCATGTTGTGCCAGGCGTTTCGGTCGAAGTTGTGCCACTTTATAGTAGCATTTAGGGTTTTGTTTCGGTCGAAGCTGTGCCAGATGTTTC
>Ga0209386_1000476_pt1 | contig 19847 bp, 19 predicted proteins | sample NGEPertwo_FD_184510 | JGI IMG/M metagenome (GOLD analysis project Ga0209386, IMG submission 184510) | Arctic peat soil microbial communities from the Barrow Environmental Observatory site, Barrow, Alaska, USA - NGEE Permafrost154B-two... | ecosystem: Environmental > Terrestrial > Soil > Wetlands...
GTATGGGTATCTCTATTTGCGTTGACTGTGTTTGCCAGGGCTTGAGGTTCTGATGGGCTCAGGCTGCCCTCGCAATACAAGGTTTAAGGTGATTCCGACGATGGTTGCCCACGCTACTCCGTGTGTAGGTAACCCAATACCTAGGGCGAAAATGACGGAAGCGATGATCAGGTTTTTATTATTCGAAAGATCTACTTTTGCCTCGATAAGAGTTCTCAGACCAGTCGTACCGATCATCCCGAAGAGGAGGATCGTGACTCCGCCCATCACTGCAGTGGGTATGGACATGATCACTGCTTGTAAGGGGTTTAACATACTAAAGATGATCGCAAGAATCGCGGCAATCCAGATATTGAAGGTGCTATAAACTTTAGTAACGGCTAACACGCCTATGTTTTCCCCATAGGTCGTTACCGGAGGACCACCCAGGAAGCTTGCCACGGCAGTGGCTAGACCGTTTCCTAAGAGGACTCGGTGGAAGCCAGGGTTTTCAATGGGATCAGAATGAGTAATATTTCCGAGTACAATCATATGACCCAAATCTTCAATGATCGTGACTAGTGCCAGAGGGGCCATTGTCAGAAGTGCTAGTTTATCGAAGCTGGGCAATTGAAAATCACTTCCCAATTTGACAGGGAAGACGAATAGCTGGTTAAAGGAGGCCGAGATGGGTCCGAAGTCGACAAGGCCCATAATTGAGGCGACGATGTAGCCAGCGACGATGGCCATAAGGATGGGGATGATCTTTAAGAAGCCTTTGGCATACACCGAGAGTAACGCCGCAACGGCTAACGTGAAGGCGGCAATCGGCCAGTTTCCAGCGGCCATGCCAACAGCCACAGGGGTCAAGCTCAAACCAATGATGGCGACGACTGGACCCGCAACGATGGGGGGGACAATTTTATGAATCCAGCGTGTTCCAAAGGCAGCCATAAGAAGATAAATAATGACATACACCACACCGACGGCTAAAACACCACCCATGGCCGCGGTGGGATTGTGATTCGTTTGAACAAAGGTCGTTAAGGCCGCAATGTAGGCAAAGGATGAACCGAGATAAGCTGGGATACGACTTTTTGTTAGTAAAAGGAATATTATGGTTCCAACACCGGAAGAAAGTAGCGCAACCGAAGGGCTGAGTCCCGTCAAAAATGGAACAAGCACTGTTGCCCCAAACATGGCAAAGACATGTTGCAAGCCGAGAGGGATAGCCTGGGTAAGGGGAAGCTTTTCGTGGATTTGTACTTCAGATTCAGTAGACATGGTATTCCTCCTCATTCTAACCAAAAAACCTCTTCCCTGCCCGCAAGCAAGAAAGAGGTGTCCATGTTGAACTCATGGTCCGCCATTCCCTTCTTAGCCTCACGGGACTAATTTAAAGGTTCAAGTATTTAACTTTGACGATTATACCATAATCCATTCCATCTTAACAAGCGTTATATTCCGTTCTTGTGTAAATTTGTAAGCATAGTTGATGGATCCTGGAAGGACTATGATAGAATGTAATGCAAACTAATAATTAGGTATCATGTTTTACCAATGCCGTTTAAGGAGGCGTCGTATGTTTCGTTATGCAGAAGTATTGATTGATGTAGCAAATCGGCGCCTTGATCAAAGTTATCATTATCTTATTCCTGAATCGCTTGAGCTGAAGATAGGGATGCGAGTTCTCGTTAACCTACAGAACCGTAAGGTTCAGGGACTTGTTGTTGATCTGACGAATAATCTCCCAGAGGAACTAGCCTCTGTGAAGCTCAAGCCGGTGTTAGAGGGGGTGGGCAAGGACAGCCTCGTTCCACCTAATCTGATTGAACTCGCCCATTGGTTAGCGCAAACGACCATCTGCTCAGTGGCTCAGAGCTTACATACGGTTTGGCCACTTCTTAATGGTAAAGTTGAAGAGTGGATTATCCCGCTGGCATCTCTCAAAGACCCGGATGTACAGACGTTAGAATGGCTAGATTCAGAGGCATTTCGAGCGCTCAAAGTGCTTAACCGTGCACGTAATAACGGGATTTCCCATAAAACCTTTACTAAGCGAGCGGAAATATCGGAGGCAACGCTCGAGAAGCTCATTCAAGCTGGGTGGGTGAAAAAGGAAGCACGCTTTGTATCGATTGGGCAAGGATCTGTGAAGACAGCAGCCCGGGGTGATGGACCGAGTGAACCTAAGGTTTTAACGGGTAGAACCTATGAATTAACCGGAGAGCAAGCGACAGCCGTGAATCATGTCGTGACGGCGCTAGCGGAAGGATCGGCCCAGACGATTCTATTGCATGGTGTGACGGGTAGTGGAAAAACAGATGTTTATCGTGAGTTAATCGCGCACGTGCTCGCTCAAGGTGGTGATGCTATTCTTCTGGTGCCGGAAATTTCGCTGACCTCACAAGTTGCTCGCTATTTTGAAGCTCAATTTGGCGACCAAGTTATTATTTTACACTCTCGTATACGGCCTAGGGAAAAGATGAAGGCGTGGGAGGACATTTTAGCAGGGCAAAAGCGTATCGTCATTGGGACTCGTTCTGCCGTGTTTGCACCGCTACCAAATCTACAGCTCATCATTTTAGACGAGGAACATGATGGTGCGTATAAACAAGATGAGAATCCCAAATACCATGCGCGTGATGTCGCTCGTAAACGGATGGAACAGCTTAAGGGTGTCGTCTTGCTTGGGAGTGCAACGCCCTCGTTGGAAGCCTATGCGGCAGCGCAATCGGGTAAAATTCGTAGGCTAACAATGACTCGGCGGATCGGAAAAAGTACCCTGCCACCGGTTGAAATTGTGGATATGCGGGAAGAACTTATACAGGGAAACCGCAGCATGTTCTCCCTTTTGATGCAACAAAAATTACGGGACAGGCTAGACCGGGGCGAGCAATCTATGCTATTTTTGAATCGCAGAGGTTATTCTACCTTCGTTGTTTGTCGAGAATGTGGTTATGTGGTCAGTTGCCCCAATTGCGATATAACCCTAACATATCATAGCCAAGGACAGGCAATGCGTTGTCATTATTGTAATCACAAAGAACTTCCCCCCCTTAAATGTCCGAAATGTGCCAGTCGATATATCCGTTTTTTTGGACAGGGAACGCAGCGCGTAGAAGAGGAACTGCAGGGCTTACTGCCTGAGGTTCCTATCTTACGCTTAGACTTTGACACAACACGTTCCGGTGACGCACATCACGTGATCTTGGAGAGTTTCCGTCGTCAAGAAGCGCCTATCTTGGTAGGTACACAAATGATGGCCAAAGGACTTGATTTTCCAAATGTCACCTTAGTGGGGGTCATAGCCGCAGATCAAACGCTCAATATGCCAGATTTTCGTGCTAAAGAACGGACGTTTCAACTATTGACGCAGGTTGCAGGTCGAGCAGGCCGGAGCAGTAAGCCGGGTGAGGTGGTCATTCAGACCTATTCTCCGACAGATAGTGCCATCGTGCGAGCGGCGCATCACGATTTTCAGGGGTTTTTCTGGGAAGAAATACGGTACCGAAAAGAACGAAACTATCCGCCGTATACCCATATTGTCCGTGTCCTGTTGCTCCATGAAAATGAGGACCGGGTGATAAAAGGGGCTCATGAGTTGGGGGCTTGTTTGCTACAGGGGATGAAGGTCACCAATTTGCGAAAGGATGAATTGGATATCCTGGGGCCAGCGCCAGCGGTATTAACCAGAATTAAGAATCAATGGCGCTGGCAAATATCGGTCAAAGGTAGGCGACTGGACCTACTCAGGGTGTTTATACATCAAGGGGTTCAACGTTTTTGCAAAGGCCCTGCGAGCAGCGGGATTATTCTAAATATAGAAGTTGATCCACTTTCAAGCTAGAATACATCGACTTAGGGCTTGGTCATAGGATAGACTAATAGACGATAGGAAATTATGAGCTTTACTGAAAGGGAGTAAAAAGGCAATGGCTGTATATAAAATAGTAGAAATTGGTGCAGATGTATTACGTCAAAAGGCAAAAACAGTAAAAGAGGTTAACCCGTCCATCATAAAGCTCCTAGATAACATGATCGATACATTGCATGCCGCGGATGGGGTAGGCTTAGCGGCCCCCCAGATCGGCGTCTCAAAGCGCGTCATCATTGTAGAGGTCGATGAGATGCTTGTTGAACTTATTAATCCTGTTGTTGTGGAAAGAGAAGGGCAAAACAGTGCTGAGGAAGGGTGTCTTAGTATACCGAATGTCACAGGAGATGTACTAAGGCCTTCCAAAGTCCGTGTTCAAGGGATAAATCGTCAAGGGCAAATGGTGGACTTCCAGGCGGAACGTTTGTTGGCTCGCGCTTTGCAACATGAAATTGATCACCTTGAAGGAATCTTGTTTGTTGATGTCGCGAGGAAAACATATCGGGGATAGAGGAGTGCTGTTCTGCACGCATCTGCGAGTTACACCGCTGACAAGCTGGACGGTTCGCGAGCGCGCCACAACCTCTGGGCAAACTGCATGTGCGACCATTGGCGCACTACGGGGCGCGAACCGTCGGTGCTTGTCTATACCGCGGCTCCACGACGCATCTGCTTAGCAGAAAAGCGCTCCTCGGGCTTGGTTACGAACGACGAGTAGGGGGATTAACTATGCGTTTAGTTTTTATGGGTACACCTGATTTTGCCGTACCTTCTTTACGGGCCTTGGTAGAGGGCGGGCATGATGTGGTGGGTGTGTTTACACAACCTGATCGACCGTCGGGGCGTGGAAAAAAATTAAAACCTAGTCCGGTAAAAGTAGCGGCAGAAGAACTAGGCTTAACTATTTTTCAACCCGAAAAGATAAAAGCACAGGAAGCAATCCGTCAACTAGAGACGTTAGCTGCGGATTGCATGATTGTTGTAGCATACGGACAAATCTTAGACAGAGAAATTCTACACATGCCTACAAAGGGGTGCATCAATGTTCACGCTTCGTTACTGCCTGCATACCGTGGCGCAGCACCCATTCATTGGGCTGTCATGAGGGGAGAAACCCGTACTGGCGTGACCACTATGTTAATGGACGAAGGGTTAGATACTGGAGATATGTTATTGAAACGAGAAGTGCTCATTTCTGAGGTAGCAACAACGGGCGATATTCATGATGAACTAGCTGTCGTAGGGGGAGAACTTCTGCTGGAGACGTTAGATCAGTTAGAGGTAGGAACGCTCATTGCTACACCACAAACGGGACCAACAAATTATGCGCCGCTTCTAGGACGTGGCCATGAAGGCATAGATTGGTCACGAAGGGCAGCTGATTTGCATGATCAAATTAGGGGCTTAAATCCTTGGCCGGGAGCGTTTTCAACCTTCCGAGGAGAGAATCTCAAAATCTTGAGAAGCGCTCGCAGGCTCCAGCCGCAAGCGGGTGCAGAGATGGACGTGAATTCAGGGTTAACCATGGCAGAGTCAGGTCAAATTATTAAAGTGTTAGAGGATCGTTTATTGGTCCAGACCGGGGATGGAATCCTGGAGCTTCTAGAGGTTCAACCAGCCGGGAAACGCGCTATGCCAGCAAGGGATTTCTTCAATGGCCGACATGGCCAGGTCGGAGAAAGACTCGAATAGGGAAAATTGGTACTGATAGGATATACTACTCTTAATATCTAGTGAAAACGGAGGTCCACTTATGATGATTTTTTGGGATTCCACGATGGTTCTCTTAATTCCGGCCATATTGTTATCTTTGTACGCTCAATGGAAAATATCCTCATCCTACAAAAAATACTCTAAAATTCGAACACAATCAGGACTTACAGGGGGGCAAACTGCGCGAGCTCTCTTGAATAGTAATGGGCTATACGATGTTCGGGTCGAACAAGTTGGAGGAAGACTTTCTGACCATTACGATCCGCGTACCCGTGTCGTTAACCTCAGTGGCGACGTCTATCAGGGTAGTTCCCTCGCTTCCGTGGCAATAGCGGCCCATGAAACAGGGCATGCCCTACAACACGCCTCAGAGTATATCCCTATGAAACTTAGGTCGTCCTTCGTCCCTGTCGCAAACCTTGGTAGTGGAGCCGGTCCGATTTTAATCATCGCCGGTCTTTTCATACCGAGCGTGGGGTGGTTACTTCCATTAGGAATCTTTGCCTTTGCCTTTGCAGTACTTTTTCAGATCATAACGCTTCCTGTGGAATTCAATGCCAGTCATAGGGCCATGTCACTTTTACAGGAGGGTAAATTCTTAGAAAGCGAGGAAATTGGGGGGGCACGCTCTGTGCTCAACGCAGCAGCGTTAACTTATGTTGCGGCAGCATTAGCTGCAGTGCTTCAGTTAGTACGGCTTCTCTTGATTTCGCGAGGTAGAAGCAATGAATAAAGAAACTGCCCGAGGGATGGCGATCCAAATACTGACGCGCGTAGAGACACAAGGTGCCTATGCGAATCTCTTGCTCCAGAAGAATATTACCCGCTTAACGGATTCTAGAGATCGTCAATTTGTGACGTTACTGGTCAATGGCTCACTTAAACACCGGATAACCCTAGATTACGCGCTGCGCTTACATTTAACGAAACCTATGTCGTCACTTCCCCATGAAGTAAGAGCTATTTTACGCCTTGGGGCTTTTCAACTCCTTTATGTGGATAAAGTTCCCAACCCCGTTGCAATCAATGAAAGTGTGGAATTAGCGAAACCATTCCCTAAATTTACTGGCTTGGTGAATGTCGTCTTACGGAAAGTTATGACTAAGGCCTGGGATTTTCGCTGGCCAGATGCGAAACGACAAACAGTGCGCTATCTTTCGGTGCGCTATTCTCACCCCGAATGGATGATTCAGCGCTGGCTAAAACGTTGGGGTTTGGAGGAAACGGAAGCGTTGTGCCAAGCCAACAATGAGCCAGCACAAACTTGGATTCGCACCAATACCCTCAAGATCTCACGTGAAGATCTAATGAATCGTCTGACCTTGGAAGGGGTTACAGTCGAGCTTGGGACCCGGATTCCTGAAAGCCTAAGGATCCAACATTTCGGGGCCATAGATCGGTTGGAGAGCTTTGAGCAGGGACTATTTACGGTTCAAGATGAAAGTTCCCAACTGGTTGCTCATGTGGTTGACCCCAAACCAGGGCAACGTGTCTTAGATACCTGTAGTGCCCCTGGTGGAAAAACGACGCATTTGGCTCAGAGGATGCAGGATATGGGAGACATCATGGCCTTTGACATCCATGAGAAAAAACTTGATCTCATCAATCAGTCAGTTGAAAGGCTAGGCATTACGATCATCCAAACCCAATGCGGAGATGCTCGCGATTTACCGGGTGTGAGAATCGGTTCGCAGCAGCGAGTGTTGGTTGACGCGCCTTGTTCGGGATTGGGCGTTCTTCGCCGCAGAGCAGATCTTCGCTGGCAGAAAGAAGAGCAAGACCTTAAGGAGTTGCCGCTACTTCAGCTGGCCATCTTGGAAAGGGCTTCGTCTTGTGTTGAAGTGGGCGGAGATTTAATCTACTCCACTTGTACCATTGAACCAGAAGAGAACTTTGAAGTCGTTAAGACGTTTCGTACGAGGCATCCGGAATTCGAAGCGGTTAACTTGGTGGATGAGTTACCCTTTGACCTTGAGGATCCGAGAGATATTCAACAAGCGAGTAAAGGAATGCTACAACTTTTACCTCATCGCCACAACATGGACGGATTTTTCTTAGCAAAATTTCGTCGTAGGGAAGTTTAGCTGGAATGAATTGGGTGTATAATAAATATTATGGAAACAAGAGACTTACGTGGGTGCTCCGAGGATGATTTAATTGAGATTTGTGAGGAAATCGGTTTAAAACGGTTTCGGGCAAGCCAATTATTCCAATGGGTCCAACAAAAAGCAGTGCGAACCTGGGAAGACATGAAAAACCTTGGGGCTCGTGACCGGCTAGCCTTCAGTTCTCGATTAAGCCTTAATCCTCTGGAAAAGGTGCGGGAACAACGTTCACATGATGGCACTCGGAAGTATTTATTCCGCCTTCACGATGGTGAAACGATTGAGTGTGTCCTCATGGACTATGCACGGACTAAATCGCGGGATCGTCATACAGTTTGTGTCTCCACTCAAGTTGGCTGTGCAGTGGGTTGCGCATTTTGTGCTACAGGGTTGGAAGGCTTTCAGAGAAACCTCAGTGTGGGTGAAATCGTGGGGCAAGTCTTGGATATTACGCATGATGTCCGTCAAGAAGATCCAGATTTCCAGGTGACTAACATTGTATTTATGGGTATGGGCGAACCGCTTCTCAATTATGATCCAGTGCTTCAGGCAATCCTACTTTTAAATCATGGACAGGGTTTAAACATTGGCATGCGTCGGATGACGATTTCAACCTGTGGGGTCGTGCCCCGAATTATTCAACTGGCGAAAGATAACCCTCAGGTGGGTCTTGCCGTTTCGCTTCATGCAGCGCAGGATGATGTGAGAAATGATTTAATCCCCATGAATCGGCGTTATCCGCTGGCCCAACTTATGGAGGCCTGCCAAAAGTATACAGACATCACTCATCGGCGGATTACTTTCGAAGTGGCCTTGACCGCTGAGAACGCAAATCGTGAAGAAGCACAGGCCCTGGCACGATTACTAAAAGGACAGTTTGGACTTGTTAATTTAATTCCTGTTAATCCTGTGGCAGGGACAGGAATGGAGCGTCCGAATTCAGAGCTCATGAGAAAGTTTGCCCAGGTGTTAGAAGATGCTGGAATGTCTGTTTCCTCACGTGAGGAGCGGGGTTCAGATATTGACGCAGCATGCGGTCAACTTCGTCGACAGTGGGAGGGAGAGTTAAAATGAGCCTATTGGCCCGATTTGAAGGAATGGCAGAATATTTATTTACCGTCCCTTTCAAGAAAAGTGCTGCCCGCCTTCAACCAGTGGAAATCGCTAAAGAGCTTGTGAAGGCAATGCTGAAAAATAAACAAGTGAGCATTTCACAGGTGTACGTACCGAATATCTACCGGGTTTACCTCCATTCTAGTGATTGGGGCCCTTTAGCTAGTTTCGGGGATGTGTTTCTCATAGAACTGTCCAAGCATTTGGTGGCAGAAGCGGAACGAAACGGGTATACGTTTCTAACCAAGCCTGCCATTGAGCTGCATTCGGATGATACGGTGAATGCCCGAGAAATGGTCGTTGAGGTTGATTTTGATGACTCGATTGACGTAGACTGGGGCGAAGAAGACATTGAAGTTGAAGCCACTGAGGATGAGGCTGATTGGCGTGAATGTACCACCATTTTTAAAGAAAGTGCTGTGCCAAACTTATTGGTCAAAGGTCTTAAAGGAAGGAATCCAGAGAACTTTCTCGAAATAATAGAAGGACCAGATATTGGTCAGTTGTTGACGCTGAAGGATTCGGAGGTTTGCATTGGTCGTCATGGACAATGTGAGCTGGTACTTCATGATCCTGAAGTTTCGCGGCGGCATCTCAAGATTTCACCTGGGGAGAACGGTTGGTGGTTGGATGATTTGGGTAGTACCAATGGTTCGTTTGTTAATGGCCAAAGAATTACGCATCAGACAGCTGCACCTGGAGACCGTATTCAAATCGGAGAAAGTGTACTGGTGATACAAAGATCACCTCTGGAATGAATCTGAACTGGAGGGTCGTATGCAATTTGTATTAGTCATTGGACGGCTAGCTTTTGTCGCCATTATCTATCTTTTCCTATTCCGCATATTCACGGCACTTGTGGCGGATCTCCAAATAAAGGGGATATTTCAACGCCCAATGAGTGAGTATGGACGGTTAGAGGTACTGACCGGTTCTGAATCACTTTCTAAAGGAAGCATTTTCCGGGTGGACGGAAAAGGGCTGAGCTTGGGGCGTGGTAAGCAAAATGATATCGTTTTACCGGACCATTTTGCTTCCATTGACCATGCTGTTTTTAGGTTACAAAAAGGACACACCATTGTAGAAGACCTCGGTAGTACGAATGGAACTTGGGTCAATGGAGAGCAAATCCATTCTCCAGTTCAAATGGTTATTGGGGATTATGTGAAGATTGGAAGTATTACCTTCCAATACTCGAGGTGGCAAAATGAGAGTTCTAAGCTTTAGTGAAAAAGGGTGTATTCGTAAAAATAATGAAGATTCTTTTCTGGTGTTGCCGGCGGACGGGATTTATGCTGTCGCCGATGGTATGGGGGGGCACCGCGCGGGAGAAGTGGCTTCTTCAACGGCCTTACAGGAATTAGAAAAATGGGCGCCTCGCCTAGTTGAGCTTGAGGATCAGGCCTTGGAAAGCAGTTTGGCAGAAGCTTTTGTGGAAGCAAATCGGGTCGTCTATGAATCCTCAACCACAATACCAGAATACGCTGGGATGGGCACGACGCTGACCGTTCTGCTGGTGCGCAACAAAACGGTTGTTATTGCTCATGTCGGAGACAGTCGAGCTTATCTATGGCGCGACGAGGCGTTAACTTCCTTAACCATAGACCATTCATTGGTAGGCGAACTTGTGAGGTTAGAACAGATCTCCCTTGAGGAAGCGGAAAAACATCCTCAACGGCATGTGTTGATGCGTGCTGTGGGGGCAGATCAAAAGATTGAACTGGATTGCAAGAGCATCAGTCTTCAGACCGGTGATGTGTTTCTTTTGTGTACGGACGGTTTTTCTAATATGATTAGCAATGAGGAGCTTGCGGAAGAATTCCTCGAACCGGGCTCCTGGGACGGTCGGTTCGAAAAGCTACGGAAGCTTACCTTGGAACGGGGTGCCCCAGATAATTTCACAGCCTTATGCTGTATATTGGAGTAATTAAATGATTCAACGTATAATCACGCGTATGATCATATTAGCTATGATGTGGATAGGACTGTTACTGCTTAAAGAGAGCTTAAGCACTCAACTCCTATGGCAAGCGTTCGCTTTTTCTGCCATAGTCCTGCTAGGGAGCCTGATGGAACAAATTTTCCATTATCAAGGCGATCCTTATATTTTGCCTGTGGTGGAGGCGATCCTGGCTTTAGGTCTTGTGTTCGTAGTACGCATTGAACCGGAAGCTCACATATATACAGGACAAGCAGTGCACCAATTTTGGTGGGCGAATGCCGGTCTTGTGATCTTTTATGCGGTGCTATGGATCATGCGGGATTATCGAAAATTAGGAAGGCTTAGGTACTTGTGGGGGCTCATTGCGGTGGCTTTATTGCTGGTGACACTTCTATTTGGCTCTACTGCAGGCGGTGCCAAAAGTTGGCTCAACCTAGGAGGCATAACGCTTCAACCAGAGGAATTTGTCAAACTAGCCTTGCTCTTATTCATGGCAAGGTACTTGGAAGAAAACGAAGAATTGTTGAGAGTAGGAACGGTACAATGGGGAAGATTCTCTTTACCTGATTGGCGAACTCTGGGTCCGTTTATGATCATGGTAGCGTTTATACTTGGGATTTTGGCAGCTCAGAAAAGCTTGGGTACCGCGTTGGTATTTTATATGCTCTTTGTACTGATGCTTTATGTTGTCACTGAGCGGGCCCTTTATTTAGGAATATCTGTACCGATCTTTCTAATGACTGGAACCGTAGGTTCTATGCTCTTTAGGCATGTGCGCGTCAGAATCATGGTGTGGATGAATCCTTGGCAAGATCCGAACGGTGGCGGGTACCAAATTGCTCAATCTCTATTTGCTATTGGTGGGGGCGGAATCCTTGGGACTGGATTAGGAAACGGCATTGGGGCATCGACGGTGCCCGCGGCTAGTACCGACTTTATCTTTTCTGTCATTGCTGAAGAACTTGGCTTTGCTGGAGCTATGGCCGTACTAGTGCTCTTTCTCATTGTAGTCATGAGGGCCTTTGGGATTAGTCTTAGAGCTAAGGATCGGTTTGGACAAATCTTAGCGGCCGGGATTGGTATTCTCCTTGGAACAGAAACGTTAATTATTCTTGCTGGGGTGACTAAACTACTTCCTCTAACTGGTATACCACTTCCTTGGGTAAGTTATGGTGGAAGCTCGCTAATTGTCCACTTTATCATGCTGGGCGTGTTGCTGAATATCTCCAATGCCACGGCCGTAAGCGCTCACAACACCAAGAATAAGGGAAAGGAGTATGCAATATAATGCGAGGGGTACGACGAGTAGCGCTTGGCATGGCCTTGAGCTTCTTCATTCTAAGTCTTGGTTTAGTTTATTGGCAGGTTGCACAGGCAGGTACTTTGATGAAAAATCCTGCGAATAAACGCTTAATATATATGGAAGACCGTGTGACCCGGGGAGGAATTTTCGATCGTAATGGCGAAATAATAGCCCAAACTAAAATCATGAACGGGAAGAAAGTTCGTGTTTATACTAAAGATGCGGAAATGTATGAGCCCATCCTAGGTTATTCGTCAGTGACACTTCGCACCTCGGGTATTGAAGGAAGTACAGCAGACTGGCTATTGGGAGTAAAGAATGCCAGCCCCACCCAAGCCATTCAACAGCTTTTCGCACTTCCCCGTAATGGGGATGACGTGGTGCTCACCTTGGACTCGCGTTTGCAGAGCATCGCCTACAACGAGCTTAAAGGAAAAGTAGGCGCTGCCGTGGCCATTGACCCTCGGACAGGCGAAGTCTTAGCCTTGGTGAGTCAACCCAGTTTTAGTCCCACGAACCTTGAAGACAACTGGGACGCAATCAACAAACAAAAGGTAGGTTCCCTGGCTAACCGTGCTTTTTCCCTCTACCCGCCGGGTTCGGTCATGAAGGTGGTCACGTCTGCCGCTTTATTTAGAAGTGGGCTAAATACCACTGATCTGTATGAGAGCGTAGGGTCGGAAGTGATTAATGGACAAACCATTACCGAGCAAAACGGCAAGGCCTTTGGCTGGGTGAATTATAATATGGCGTTAGCTAACTCTAGTAATGCATATTTTGCCAAGTTCGCTGTCCAAGCAGGAGATAAGACGTTCCTTTCAACGACCAAGGGATTTGGCTTTGGTCAAAAAATTCCTTTCGAGTTTAATATACCAACGAGTAGTATTACTAATGCAGCGAAACCGAAACTTCCTGATACGTTGACAACAAATGATCTGGCGGCCAGTGCGTTTGGTCAAGGACAAGTTCTAGTGTCACCGTTCCACATGGCGCTGATCACAGGGGGTATTGCAAACGATGGGGTGATTATGACGCCACACCTTATTGAACGTGTCTTAGACCCCACTCAAACGGTTGTATATGAACAAAAAGCCCAGCCTTGGCTGACCGCGCTTTCTAAAGAAGAAGCGGATAAAATTACGAGTGCGATGGTCACGGCAGTGAATGATGGCACGGCTGCGCCAGGTGCACTACCTAATATCCAAGTTGCCGCCAAGACCGGTTCAGCAGAACCTGGAGGAGATGTCAAAACTCATGGCTGGTATATTGCTTTTGCACCAGCTGAGGCTCCGCGGATTGCGATAGCCGTTATGGTTCAAAATGGTGGAACCGGTGGTGGGGCTGCTGCTCCAATAGTAAAACAAATCATGCAAGAAGCACTGAGTCAGAAAGTAGGTGACAAATAGTGAGTAAAATCTTTGGAGGACGATACGAGGTCATAGACCGAATCGGCGCTGGTGGTATGGCCATTGTTTATAAGGCCAAGGATCTTCTACTTAACCGTGTTGTGACGATCAAGGTGCTGCGGGAGCAGTTTGTCTCAGATGAAGACTTTATTCGCCGTTTTCGAAGGGAAGCCCAATCTGCAGCGAGTTTGTCCCACCCTAATATCGTATCAGTGTATGATGTGGGTAAAGAAGGCGATATGGAATATATTGTTATGGAATACGTGGAAGGGCGTAATCTGAAAGAAATCATACGCGAGTATGCGCCACTGTCTACAGAGCAATCCATTAACCTTGGGCGTCAAATTACAAAAGCCATACAAAATGCTCATGAGCATCATATTATACATAGGGATATTAAACCGCACAACATTTTGGTGACGTCAGAGGGACATGCTAAGGTCACGGACTTCGGCATTGCACGGGCAGTCTCTTCGGCAACCGTGACCCATACTGGAGATATCATAGGCTCAGTTCATTACTTGTCGCCCGAACAGGCCAAAGGGTTGGTAAGTAACGAGCAATCAGACATTTACTCCTTAGGCATTGTTCTCTATGAATTGGTTACGGGTAGAGTTCCGTATGACGGAGAAACCCCGATTACCATTGCCCTAAAACACCTTCAAGAACAACCGACCTTGCCCAGTAAGATCAATCCACGGGTCGATAAAGAATTCGAGACTGTGATTATGCGGGCAATCGCTAAGTCGCCTGAACAACGCTATTTATCCGCTAAAGATCTGTTGGAGGATCTGAACCACATTCAGGCTGGTCGACCGATTACAAAGGTAGCTGTTATCCCGCTTGCCGATGACTCGGAGGCAACCCAGACTCACAAAGGCATGGCCACAATTCTAGGCCCAATCCCACCCTCAGACCCTGCGCAGGCGGGGGAACCGTCCTCCCCAGTCAAGAAGAAACAGAAAAAACATTGGAAATGGATGGCCTTGGTACTGGGACTTATGTTCTTCTTATTCGGAGGGCTGGCCTTAAGTAATTTTCTTGCTGACGATCAAACGAAGGTCCCTAATGTCGTGCAGAAAACGGTCGAGGAGGCAGGCGCCTCTATGAAAGCCGCCAGTCTAACACTGGACCCCATGGTGGCTTCTGAGTTCAGTGATACCATAGAGAAAGACCACATCATTTCTCAGGATCCGAAAGCCGCAGACATTGTTAAGATCAAGAGGGCTGTTAAAGTCACCGTCAGCAAAGGTGCGGATACCGCCCAATTCCCAGATGTAACGAGCGGACAGATGTCTAAAGACAATGCCGAGATCACAATCGGTAACGCGGGATTTGACATTAAAAAGATAACATATGACCATGAGCCCAATGACAATGTTCCCAAGGGTTCTATCATCGCCCAGAATCCTGCGGCAAAGGCTACTTGGGCAAAAAGTGGCGCAATTAAACTCACCATCAGTGATGGATCGTCGTTACATGAGATTAACATGCCGAATGTGGTCGGCAAAACAGCGTCTGACGCTAGAGCTGTGCTTGAAGAGAATCAGCTAGTTGTGCAAATACAATCAGAGAATTCTGGAACTTTTCCAAACGACGTGGTTCTAAGAACCACGCCTAACCCGGGAGAAGTCGCTATGCAGGGAACTGAAGTTACAATCGTTGTTTCTCTGGGACCTGGACCACTTGCCCAAGCGATTGACCCGAAGGTGAAACTAGCCTCGTATGACCCGGGCACTCTACTTAAAAATACAAAAATAGTCGTCCTCAACTACGGGATGAGTGAGAGCGACTTATGATTGAAGGCGTTTTACTCAAAGGTTACGGTGGGTTTTATTATGTTTATGCGGAGGACCGAGTATGGGAATGTTCTCTGCGTGGTCGCTTTCGTGTAAAAGTTCAAGACTTTTTACCGGGAGATCAGGTGAAAATATTACCGGAGGAAGGGGATAAGGCGACGATCGAGGCGGTTGAGCCACGGAGAAACGCTTTAAGTCGGCCGACGATTGCCAACGTGGATCAGGCTATTTTGGTCTTTGCCATGACGTCCCCTAAGCCGGATCTTAACCTCCTGGATCGTTTGTTGGTTCAGGTGACAGATGCCGGAATCGAACCCATCATAGTCTTTACAAAGTTGGACAAGTTTAAGGAAGCTTCTATAACCACCGGCGTTGAGAGTCATGCCATAACGGATGTCTACCGTAAAATAGGGTACACTGTGTTTGAGGTTTCCAGTGAAACAGGTCAAGGAATTGACGAGGTTGGTACCCGGTTAAAGGATAAAATCAGTGTACTTGCTGGACCTTCTGGAGCCGGTAAATCTAGTCTCTTTAATGCCTTATCTCCGGGGAAGAAACTGAAGACAGGGGAATTAAGCATAAAGTCTAAGCGTGGCCGCCACACAACACGTCACGTTGAACTGATGGTTTGTGCGGGAGGTCTTGTCGCAGACACGCCAGGATTTTCCTCCCTCTTTATTCCCCCGATGAAACGAGTGGAGTTAGCAGAGTGTTTTCCAGAATTTGCCGAGCGTCGTCACCAGTGTCGGTTTAGTAGTTGTATCCATGTTAAAGAACCGAATTGCGCGATTAAAGAAGCCCTAGAAAACGGTGAAATTTCTCCGTTTCGATATGAACACTACGTAATATTCTTGCAAGAAGTCATTGCAGCAGAGAGGAAATATTAAGATGATTCAACTTGCCCCTTCTATTTTATCCGCAGACTTCTCCCGACTCGGGGAACAAGTGCGTTTGGTTGAGGATGCCGGCGCGGAGGTTTTACACATCGATGTGATGGACGGGCACTTCGTCCCAAATCTTAGCTATGGCGCGGTTGTAGTTCAATCTTTAAGGCCTCATTCCAGCATGCGTTTTGATGTTCACTTGATGGTAGAAAAACCAGAGCTTTATATTGCGGATTTTGCTAAGGCTGGAGCCGATCATATCACGTTTCATATAGAGGCTACCTGCCATGTACACCGTGTCGTTCAACTGATTAAAGAACATGGAATGACAGCGGGGATTGCGCTCAATCCAGCGACGCCGTTAGATGGCATTAAGTATATTTTGTCAGACTTAGATATGGTGCTATTGATGACGGTCAACCCTGGGTTTGGGGGGCAAAAATTCATCGCGTCCGTTATTCCTAAAATCCAGGTTCTCTCTCGCCATATTCAACAAACCCATTCTGCGTGTCTCATTGAAGTGGATGGCGGCATTAACTTGGACACTGCAGCTGTCGCGGTAAAAGCAGGCGCACATATTTTGGTGGCAGGGGCTGCTATTTTTGCACAACCTGATCCCCAACAAGCCGTAGAAAAACTTCGTCAAGCTGCGCACTCCATGAAGAGCGAGGCATGAAGATTGCAGTACTAGCGAATGGCACTTGGGATTTAGAATGGGGCAGACAGGTCCTAGAAGAAGTTGATCACTTAATATGTGCTGATGGGGGAGCAAACCATGCTTCCCTTTCAGGACGGTTACCTGATCTTCTCATCGGGGATTTGGATTCAGTCACCCCAGAGGTTTTAAAGCAATGTGAAAATGCGGGTTGCACGATTAAACAATTTTCCTGCGAAAAAGATGAGACGGATCTGGAATTGGCACTAATTTATGCTGAGGAGCAGGCCCGTCTTGTTGGTGAACGGACTATTTGGCTGTATGGGGCGACTGGAAAACGAATGGATCATTTTCTGGGCAATATAGCGCTGATGCTTGCGTACGCTCGGAAAGGATATCAGATTCGCTTAGTCGATCCGGAGCATGAGAACTGGATAATTCAAGGTCGCGAAGGTATTACGGGCTCAATAGGTCAGGAGATATCTTTGATTGCCTTGTCGGAGCAGGCCGTGGTTAGCACAGAAGGACTGTATTACGCCCTTCAGAAGGGCGTGCTCTTGCAGGATTCTCCGCGTGGGATCAGTAATGTGTTTCAGGGTGACGAGGCCGTCGTTGAGGTGCACAGCGGGTGGGTGCTCGTTGTTTTGCTAAAATGCGAAACTAGGCCGGGGATGGAGTGAAATTACTCCGTTCACCCACAGCGCCGTCGCTATCGCGCTTGATTACGAAGCGAGCTTAGGCAAAACCTCTGGGCTATTCTGAATGTTCGTCGCTCCTTGCCATCCTTGGCACCGCGACATCAGTCCATCCATGGACAAGCCCTTGCCACGCTTCCCTTCGTAAAGTAAGCGCAATTGACGCGACTCTGCTGAATGGGTTCGCTCCGCAAAATCACACCCTCCTGGGGCTGGGGACCATTTGAGCAAAGGAACTTCGCCATAGGCTTGGAACGACGATGGCTTGGGACGGTTGAATTGCTGCGCTCTCAACGAGCGCTGTTGGCGCTTTGGAACGCAACGAGAAAGAGAACAGTTGATTCAATGAATGATTTGATAAAAAAAGGAAGATTATAAATGCAACATGATGAACTTTTAATTGGTACGATGCTTGACGGGATGGCTCGGTGGGTGGCAATTCGGACGACGGATACGGTGGAAGAGGCTCGTAGGCGCCACGGTTTGTCGCCGGTTGCTACGGCGGCGTTGGGTAGGTTGTTGACGGGGACGCTGATTTTGGCGAGCTCACTCAAAAGTGATGAGAGTGTTACTTTGCGATTACTGGGAGACGGCCCGTTAAAGGGGGTTGTTGCTGTGGGAAATGCGCAGGGTGAAGTACGGGGTTATGTTCATGAGCCGTTGGTGGATTTGCCGTTAAAAGACTCTGGGAAACTTGATGTGGGTTTGGCAGTTGGACGCGGAGAGCTTGCCGTCAGTCGTAGTTTGCAAAACGGTGAAGTTTATACTGGCTTGGTTCCTATGGTTAGTGGTGAAATCGCCGAGGACCTTGTGCAGTATTTATTGACGTCTGAACAGATTCCTTCCGCTCTGCACCTAGGGGTGGTGGTGGAAAAAGATTATCATGTGGCGGGAGCTGCGGGGCTTTTAATTCAACCCTTGCCTGGAGCGACAGAAGAGGACATACAAGCCATTGAAAGGCAACTAGGGCAACTTAGGGTGGGTATCAGTGAACTAGCAGCGCAGAGTCAATCTGTGGACGAAATGCTGGATCGGTTAATCGGACCGCTTCCTTATCATGTTTTAGAGCGTCGTGAGGTAGGATTTACTTGCAACTGTTCCAAAGAGCGCCTGAGTGATACGTTAGTATCTATCGGTAAAAATGGAATAGCAGACCTAATCTCGGATGGAAAAGCCGAGATGGTCTGCCATTTTTGCAATGATCACTATCAATTTACGCTGGAAGAACTTCAACAGATATCGCGTGACGCCGAATAAACTATTTGGGCATGAAAAAAGTCCGATACAATATCGGACTTTTGATTCATTAGCTCGCGCGCTGAACTTTTCCAGAACGTAAGCATCTCGTGCAAACTTTGATTCGGGCGGGAGTACCGTTCACAATAGCATGAACGCTTTGTAAGTTTGGTTTCCAAGTTCGCTTATTCCGTATATGAGAGTGGCTGACTTGATTCCCAGTGGTTACTCCTTTGGCGCATACTGCACAAACTTTAGCCATGCTCTAAAACCTCCTTTGCGACCGAAATGACACTTATATATAATATCAAAAGTCTCGCTAGTTGGCAAGGTTTCTTTCAAAAATACCACAATTAAAATTATATTTAGTTTTTCTTTGAACATTTTTCATTAACTTGGTAGAATAAGGTCAACGGAAGATTCGGAAGGGAGGGTCCTGTTTATGGGAAAAGAGATTATTAATATTTTAGGTAAAATAGATATTTCGGAAGAGGTCATATCCACGATAGCAGGTGCTACCGCTGTTGAATGTTATGGCTTGGTAGGCATGGCCTCACGTAAAATTACAGATGGTTTTGCAGATTTATTAGGACGTGAAAATTTAGCCAGAGGTGTGGTTGTATCCATTAAAGACAATGAAGTGGTGATTGATCTCTATATCGTTGTCGGTTACGGTGTCAAGATCTCCGAAGTTGCGACCAGTGTTATGGAACGTGTCCGTTATACTACTGAGAAGCTCACGGGATTAAACGTCTCCCAAGTGAATGTGAATGTTCAAGGCGTTCGCATTTTAGAATAGGGCGAAAGAGTAGGGGGATATGGTTTTGGGACCAACGAAAAATAACACGATCATTGTTGCCAATGGACAACTTTGGAAACAAATGATGGTTGCAGGGGCGAACGCCTTAGAACTTAAGAAACATGATGTTGACGCTTTAAATGTTTTTCCTGTGCCAGATGGTGATACGGGTACGAACATGTTCTTAACGATTCAATCTTCTGCAAGGGATTCGGAAAAAGTAACCAGCGAGGCCATCAGTGACGTGGCAGCAGCGGCTTCGATGGGGTCATTAATGGGTGCCCGTGGAAATTCTGGGGTGATTCTCTCACAGCTTTTACGCGGGATTGCTAAAGGGTTTG
>Ga0209386_1000477_pt1 | contig 19823 bp, 14 predicted proteins | sample NGEPertwo_FD_184510 | JGI IMG/M metagenome (GOLD analysis project Ga0209386, IMG submission 184510) | Arctic peat soil microbial communities from the Barrow Environmental Observatory site, Barrow, Alaska, USA - NGEE Permafrost154B-two... | ecosystem: Environmental > Terrestrial > Soil > Wetlands...
ATAAAGAGGCGGAAGATTTCGACACGGAGAATAAGATTGACTTAAAGGGCAAAACACTACTTCCAGGAATGGGGGACTCTCATCTGCACATGTATGCTTATTGCCAAAATCAGACGTCGGTAAAACTAGAGGATATTAAAAGTATCGATGAACTGATCAGCGTCATGAAGGAAAAGGCTGTACATACAGAAAAAGGCAAATGGATAAAGGGAGCGGGGTTTGATCAGACAAAATTTACTGAAAACAGACTTCCTACAAGATGGGATCTTGATAAAATATCTATGGAACATCCTGTCGTTATAAGAAGAAGCTGCCTTCATGTGATGATAGCAAACAGTCTGGCGATTGAAATTGCCAAAATAGACGATAAAAAAATAAAAGCCTCAGGAGGGCTTATAGAAGTTGATGAAAATGGCGATATGACAGGGATATTTCGTGAAAAATCCACCATTGTTTTCGATGACATTGTGCCTAATCCCTTAGCAGATCCGGACGAGAAAAAGAAAATCATGTGTGAAGTTTTAAATGATATGGCTTCAAAAGGGATAACTTCGATCAACACCTATGCTGCTAAAATATGGAATTATAATGAGAATCTGGAAACTTATAGAGATTTGGAGAAACAGGGGTTGCTGCCGATCCGAGTGGTCGTTAGTTTAGATACACTTTTTAAACCAGAAAATCAGAATCAGCCTGATTGGAAGAAGGATGTATATGATAAAGTAAAATACGGCTCATTCAAATTATTCACAGATGGATCATTAGGTGCCCGATCAGCAGCATTGATTGAACCTTACAGTGATGACCCGGATAACAGGGGGATTTTAGTGGAGAAGAAAGATTTAATAAGGGATTTACTGGAGGCTTACGAATTGGGACTGCAACCGGCAATTCATGCAATTGGAGACAGAGCGATGGAAATTACCTTAGATGCAATAGAGTATGTGATGGAAAATGCAGAATTCTCTCATAAATCAAAGAAAAATAATGAGAAAAGGCTGCCATTCAGGATTATTCATGCCCAGGTGGTAAACAAAGACCAGCTGGAGAGAATGAAAAAACTGCCTGTTATTTTAGACATACAACCTATATTTTTGACAACAGATTTGTACTGGATTGAAAGCAGGCTGGGAAAGAAAAGAATTAAAAATTCCTATTTATGGAAAACAATGATGGATGCCGGCTTGATGATGGCAGGTGGTTCCGACTGCCCGGTAGAATCCTATGAACCGTTGAAAGGAATATATGCTGCAGTAACAAGACAGGACTTTAAAGGGTATCCGGAAGGTGGATGGGAGCCTGAGGAAAAACTGTCAGTCTACGAAGCTTTCTGTTTGTTTACAAAGAACATAGCTTACACAACAGGGGAAGAGGACGTGCTCGGCACAATAGAGATAAATAAATATGCGGATCTGGTTTTGCTGGACAGCAATCCATTTGAAATAAAAGTCGAAAAAATAAAAAATATTAAAGTTTTGAAAACATTCGTAGCGGGAAAACAGATTTTTCAGCAAATTTGAAAAATTTTCAAAAGTGGGATATAATGTAAAAAAGAATAGGAGCGCAACTGGAGAATAATGAAGAAAAAAGGCAATAATATGAATGGATATACTCTGATTATTAATGGGAAATGCCTGTCAATGGTAGATGAAATACAGTATGACTGGATTGCTGTTAAGAGCCATACAATCTATGATCTGGGTTACGGCGAAGACTATAAAAAATATGCAGAGCAAGCTGTCAAAATAATCGACGCAAAGGGTGCAACTGTTTTGCCCGGATTTATTGACAGCCATTTTCATGTGGTTCAGGCGGCAATCAATCTGAAAAGTCTGGACTTGAGTCAGGCTAAATCTTATAGTGATATAGGAAGACTGATTTCTGCTGCCAGAGATTCTTTCCCTCGCACACCCATTCGGGGCATTAGACTGGATGAACAGCAGCTTAAAGAAAACAAACTGCCGACAAGAATGGTATTGGATAAATACTGTAATGATGCACCTGTATTTATTAACAGCGTGGAATATCAAAAAAGCGTATTGAATACGTATGCCATGCTTTATTACAAAATCCCTTTTACCTTAGAAGGAATTGATTTTGATGAGAACCAGATGCCTACCGGAATAATCACCCATCATGCCAATGCAATACTTCGGGAAAATGTATTGAGAAACATTCCAAATGAAAGAAGAATGGATGCTGTTGAAAGCTTAATAAAGAACATCGTCAAAAAAGGGATCACAACAGTTAATGCAATGGAAGGTGGGAGACTTTATTCAGATAAGGATGCTGAGTTTATTTATGATAATTTTAATCAGTTTCAAATAGACATTGCCTTATTTTATCAGACAATGGATATTAATAAGGTGAAGGAAATGAATCTTGGGCGAATTGGGGGATCCTTTTATATTGACGGTACCTTCAGTGCAAGAACCGCGGCACTGTCATTTGATTATGCTGACTGCCCGGGGAGCAATGGCGGTCTGAATTATACCCAGGAGGAGCTGAATGAATTTGTTTTAGAGTGTTATGTAAATAAAATGCAGCTTGCACTTTATACCATAGGAGACAGAGCGATAGAGCAGGCGATTGCCGCACACGAATATGCTCTGGAAAAAACCGGTATTTCCGGGTTAAGACATCGGCTTGAGCATGTTGAACTACCCAATGGTTCCCAGATAAAAAGAGCAAAAGAACTTGGCTTGATATTTTCAATGACTCCGACATATGAGTACTTGTGGGGGGGCCCAAATAAACTTAATGGAGAGCGTTTAGGAGAGCATTATAAAGACACTAGCCCACTCTGTGAAATTATATCAGAGGGTGTTATTATATGCGGAGGCTCGGATTGTGATGTAACACCGGCTGATCCTTTATTAGGCATTTATTCAGCAGTCAATCACCCTGTAAAAAAACATGGAATAAGTGTTTATGAAGCCATTAAAATGTTTACTGTAAATGGGGCGTATGCAATATTTGAAGAAGATAAAAAAGGAACTCTTGAAACAGGAAAACTGGCAGATATAGTGATTTTGGATCAGGATATTCTTCATATCGGAGAAAGTAAACTTAAAGACATTAAAGTATTAACAACCATAAAAAGCGGGGAAATAATTTTCAACGAATTAAAATAAAAATGAGAGGGCGTTCTTATGCTGACAATTAATATGCTGGGCAAAGTTGATATTAATTATGAAGGGACAAGTATTGCTGATAAAACCAGCAGTAAACTCGTTGCCTTGATATGTTTGTTAGTATTAAATAAAAGCAGGGATATGAGCAAGGAAAAAATCATTGCTTACCTTTGGCCAGACAGCAATGAGGAAGCCGCAAAGTCGAATTTGCGTTTTAATCTTTGGACAATCAAGAAAATCATACCTCGGGATGCAAAAGGCGAAGAATTTATCAATGTCGGCAAAGATTATTGCCGCATCAATCAAAAATACAAGTTCTACTGTGATAAAATTGAACTGGATAAATATAAGGCATACGGTGAAGAGGATATAGAAAAATTAGTGAAACTGAAATCTTTTTTCAAAGGTGATTTTCTTGAAGGGCTATATTTAAGAAATTGCAATGAGTTCAACGAGTTGATTTTGTTTGAAAGGGTTGCATGCCAGAACAGGCAGGTTGAAATTCTTAAGAAATTAGTAACACTTTACGAAGGGCAGGAAAAGTATGAAGAAGGCCTGCAAATATTAAATGAAATCGATGTCATTGAACCATATAACGAGAACTTTGCATTTCAGACGATTACGATGTACGGTAAACTGGGGAATCGAGCCGGGGCCATAAATTATTACAAAAAATTTGAAAACAGTTTGAGAAGAAATCTTAATATTTCGCCTGATAAGGAATTAAAAATTTTATATTCTAACATGCTGGAGGACTCTTGTGATATAAAAGACAGCCATCGTGTTAATAACAAAAGGAAAAAACTTGAAATTGAAAGCCGATGCATTAACAATGTTGAATACTTCTGGGTGGGGGATGTTGTAAATAAAATCATGGAAAAGGGAGACAAAAAGTATTTATTAGAAGTAGATAAATGTTTTATAAGCGATCTTGGATTTATCCAAAGTGATTTGCTGCTGGAATACGAAAAATACTATTCCCCTATTCAAAACCGGCTGGTGGCGGTTCCGCCGGTGAGAATTATTAACGCATTTATTAAATTTTTGCTTCATGCTACGGATATTTATGATATGCACATTAAAGTGGTCAATAAAGAAAATATGGATGTAATGTCTCAAAATATATTGAATCACATCAAAACCCTGAACAGTGAAAGCATTTTTTTTGAATACTGAATTAAAGCGTTTTTTTAATACTGACGGATTTCATGTAATTTAATTAATAAATAAAGTTTTTTTAATATATTTTTTCCGAGGGGAGGAGGAATCAGCGGAGAACGTATTCCTTTATTATCCAGGATTGTTTGCGTAATGGACACTTATGACCAGCTTACAAAAGGCGGGAAACTGAAAAACAAAAGGGATCATGAGAAGGTGCTCGAGTTGATGCCATCATATTCAGGAACATATTTTGACCCTGATATTATTAAGACCTTCATGGATATTATTAAAATGAATGATAAATTATAAAGAAATCATAGAAATTAGCACAAAGGGCGGGATGGCCTTTTGTGCTTTCTTGCTAATCCGAATAGCGGATTGGTTCGCGTAAGTATACACACGTAAAATTAAAAAAAATCCCCCAGTGCTTAGCCTGAAAAGAAACTGCGCAGGAGGGTTTTTAAAACACATTATTAATACATTATTAAACATACCGTTTGACATAAAAGGAAAAATATGGTAATAATTATAGCGAACAACGACATATTCAAGGTTGTAAAGTTGCTGTAATAGTTTATAATAATAAGGAGAATTAAAAGTATTAGAATTTGGATTACAGTTAGTTGAATTATTTTATGAATGCTTGAAAATAGGAGAAATTATGAAGGAATTATTTATTTCAATGCTAAAAACAGATGATGAGATACAGGAATATTTTATTGTGAAGTCTGTTGCTATAAAAGTTGGTGCCAACAATAAGCAGTATCTTGATTTGCTGCTTGGTGACTCTTCAGGAGAAGCACCTTCTAAAAAATGGGACATATCAGATGGAGAATTGTCAGCAATAAAGGAAATTAAGGATGGAGATATTGTAAAAATCAAGGCAATTGTAACCTCATGGAATGGACAAAAGCAGATGAAGGTTGGCAGGATCAGAGTAGTAAATGAGCAGGATGAAATAAATTATATCGATTTCATAAAGGCAGCCCCTGAAGATCCTAAAGAAATGTACGATTACATATATGGAAAAGCATCGGGACTTGAGGACAAAGATTTAAACGCACTTTGCACAAAATTGCTTATTGATAATAAGGAAAAGCTAATGTATTATCCTGCGGCCCAGAAAAACCATCATGCACAGAAATCGGGGCTTCTTTACCATGTGAAAAGAATGCTGATGACGGGAGAGTATATTTGCCAGGTTTACACGAATTTGAACCATGAACTTGTCATTGCCGGAGTTATACTTCATGATATAGAAAAACTGAATGAAATTGAAGCAGATGAACTTGGTATGTCTTCAGGTTATTCCTTTGAAGGGCAAATGCTGGGGCATCTTGTTCAAGGGGTAAAACTAATAGACAGAGTTGCTGAAGAAATCAATATACCTAGAGAAAAGGCCATCATGCTTGAACATATGATATTGACACATCATTATGAACCGGAATTCGGAAGCCCAAAAAAACCCCTGTTCCCGGAAGCAGAGATTTTACATTATCTGGATATGATTGATGCGAGAATGTTCGATATGCAGGCTGCGCTTGATGTGACCGAGCCAGGGGAATTCAGCGACAGGGTATGGACTTTAGATAATAGAAAGCTTTATAAAAAAAGTGATCAGGAGTAGAACATATGATAAAGTTACCAAAGGATGTTAATAAGGTTATAAAGGCTTTAGAGGCTGCAGGTTTTGAAACCTATGCGGTTGGTGGATGTGTAAGAGACTCGCTTCTTGGACTGTCTCCAAGTGACTGGGATATAGCAACTGCAGCAAAAATAAATCAAATAATAGGTGTATTACCTGAAGCAAAAGTACTGAGCGAAAAATACGGTGTGGCTCAGGTTAAATTTGAAGACGGTAACATCGATATTGCAACATTTAGAATTGAAGGAGCGTACAGTGACCATAGAAGACCCGATGAAGTGGAATTTATAACTTCCATTGAAGAAGATTTAAAGAGAAGAGACTTCACTGTCAATGCCATCGCGGACAATCCGGATAAGGTCATTGTTGACCCTTTTGGCGGCCGTGAAGACCTGAAAGCAAGACTGATAAAAACTGTCGGAAATCCTTCTGAAAGGTTTGAAGAGGATCCTCTTAGAATGCTAAGGGCAATCAGACTGGCAGCTGAACTCGGGTTTGATCTGCATAAATCTGTCTGCGACGGGATTTTAGAAAAAAAACACCTTATCGAGGGCTTGAGCAAGGAAAGAATCCGAAATGAATTTGAAAAAATCATCATATCAAATAACACAGGTAAAGGATTAAGAATGCTGGCCGGTATGGGAATCATGCAATATATCGTTGGGGCAGAGCGCAGTGAAAAGATGGGTAAACGTGAAATTGAAAATTTCAATCTGGTTGCAGACAATATTGATAAGACGATGCCGATTGTTGACAGAAGACTGGGGCTTTTTTATACAGTATTTGACGAATCGAGAGGGCTAAAAGCCTTGAAAGTTTTGGAATTTGATGGTGCGATGGAACAAAAATTAACAGATGCCCTCATACTGCTTTCTCAACTATATTTCTTGTCAAACAAGTATGATTTTAAGAGATTTTTGATCAAATACGGTATGGATCGATACGATTATCTGAATGGGCTGGCAAAGGTGCAGAGGATTGTTTATGACCATGATGAAGTTAAAATAATGGCAAGGGCGCATATTCTTGAAGACATCAGGAAATTCAAAGAGCCTATTTTTATAGAAGATCTGGCTATTGACGGCAATGATTTTATTGAAGAAGGAATTGCAGAAGGAGAAAAAATCGGTAAAATATTACTGATGCTCGTCGATATTGTGCATATGAAACCTAATTTAAATACAAGAAGTGAAATGTTAAGATATGCCAGACAGTTCAGCAAAAGCAGACTCGCTGCATCTTTCAGAAAAGTGAAGTGGATTAAATAATTACTGACGAAGACGGGTAATAATAAGGGAAAATAGATGGAACAAAGACAGGGGACCATATCAGACATCATTTATAGAAACAAAGATAACGGCTATACAATAGCCGTTTTTGAAAATGCAGAGGAACAATTCACAGGAGTTGGTTATATTCCGGCAACAGATAAGGGAAGAACCTTTAAATTATCGGGGACCTGGAAGACTCACCCAAGCTATGGAGAACAGTTTGCAATTTCTGAATACGAGGAAATAATGCCAACAACGGATGAAGGGATTGAAAATTTCCTGGCATCGGGAGCATTAAAAGGAATCGGTAAAAAAACGGCGGCATGCATCGTGAAAAAATTCGGATCAGAGACATTACGAATTTTAGAAGAGGAACCCGACCGGTTAGCTGAGGTTGAGGGGATTGGGCAAAAGAAAGCAGATACTATAGCTGCGGCATACGCAATACATAGAGAATTTGCAGGTGTCGCTCTTTACTTTCAGCAATATGGAATTTCAACCAACTACTCCATGAAGCTTTATAAGGTATATGGCTCAGATACAATCGCGGCAGTTCAGGCAAATCCATATCAGCTTGTTGATGATATTTTTGGTATAGGTTTTCGAAAAGCCGATGCCATTGCAGAAAAAATGGGGATTACGAAAGAGGATGAATTTAGAATTGAAAGTGGAATAAAATATACTCTTTGGCATTACACAAATGAAGGCAATACCTTTATTCCGCAAAAATTTCTTTGTGAAAAAGCAGGAGAAATAATGGAAGTAGGGGCCGAACTGGTTCATGATGTTCTTGTCAGAATGGCTTTTGAAGGGGACATACATATTGAAAACCTGGAAAACCGCCCTGTGGTTTTTTTATACCCTTATTACATAGCAGAACAGAATGTATGCAAAAACCTGGTTGCAATAAACGAAGCAACCTTGAAACCCATTTATGCCAATCTCGACAAGCAGATAGAAATGACTGAAAGAGAAACAGGGATACTGCTGTCGGATAATCAAAAATATGCCGTTAAATCATCCTTGCTCAGCGGGGTTTCAGTTATTACCGGTGGGCCGGGTACAGGAAAGACGACGATAATAAACAGTATCCTGAATATTTTAAAGCATTGTGAAATGACAACAGCAATAGCAGCGCCAACAGGCCGGGCGGCCAAAAGAATTACAGAAACGTCGGGCTATATGGCGACAACCATACACAGGCTTCTTGAGTATTATTATTCTGAAAGCGACGATAACATGCGTTTTGGGAAAAATGCTGAAGACCAGCTTGATTACGATGCGATTATTATCGATGAAGCTTCCATGATAGATATTTTGCTGATGAATGGACTTTTGGCGGCAATCAGGCCGGGAACCAGGCTGATTATTGTTGGAGATGCTGATCAGCTTCCCTCAGTTGGCGCAGGGAATGTACTTCGTGACATCATTGACAGTGAACTGATTTATTCGGTGAAGCTGACTGAAATATTCAGGCAGGCCAGTGAAAGCCTGATTGTTGTAAATGCCCATAAAATTAATAAGGGTGAATATCCGGACTGTAATGAAAAGGATAAGGATTTTTTCTTCATGCGCAAAAAAGGCGAGAAGGAAATGCTTGAAACCATCAAGGAATTATGCACAACAAGATTACCGAATTATTATAAACATTGTGACCCGGTTAAGGATATTCAGGTTTTGACACCTGTAAGAAAAGGGCTGATCGGCAGTATAAATTTAAACAAAGAACTTCAGAGGCTGCTTAATCCGGCAAAAATGGGATTGGCTGAAAAGAAGTTTGGTGAAAAAATATTCAGGGTTGGCGATAAGGTGATGCAGATAAAAAACAATTATCAGCTTACGTGGAAAAGGTATGAGGATTTTACCGAGGGGCAGGGTGTATTCAATGGGGAGGTTGGATTCATAAAAGCCATTGATGCCGAGTTTAATGAGATCACAGTCGCTTTTGATGAGGAAAAATATGCAGCATATGACTTTGCGCACATAGAGGAACTGGAACATTCTTATGCGATTACAGTCCATAAAAGTCAGGGAAGCGAATTCCCGATTGTAATTGTTCCCATGTCCTGGTTTACACCTATGCTTGCCACTAGGAATTTATTATATACGGCTGTTACCCGAGGCAAGGAAGCGGTTGTTTTAGTCGGCTCAGAGCAAAGAATGCATGATATGGTTGATAATAACAGTATTACAGAAAGATATTCAGGCCTTTCTATCAGGCTGAAAGCGTTTCTATAATGCATGCTCTTTAGTTTAAGGGGGGTTTGAGAAGTATGGAACTGGACCGAAAGAGTTTAATCAAGGTGTTCTTCTCTGTAATAGAGAGATTAAAGGAACTGGTTTTCCCGTCAAATATTTACTGCATTTGCTGTGAAAATATTATAGATTATACAAGGCCTTATTCTTTATGTGATGCCTGCGTCAGAAATCTTCACTGGGCAAACGAAAAAACATGTAATAAGTGCGGTAAGGTTCTGGGTGAAAATTACAGACGGGTGATTTGCAATGATTGCTTAGAAATTGAACATTTTTTTGAGAAGGGATTTACCTGTGCAGAATATGGCATGTATGAAAAGTTAATGATCAGGGATTATAAATATCATTCTAAACCATATTTCGGGGATAAACTTGCTGAAATAATGTTTGACAGGCTGATGATTGAAGCATTGCCTGTAGATTTGATTATTCCTGTACCAATGCACAGAATAAAGGAGAAAAAACGGGGATATAATCAGGCGGCTCTTCTGGCAAAAGGCCTAAGCAAAAGAATGAATGTGCCTTTCGATCAGAAACTTATGATAAGATCTAGAGTAACGAAGCCAATGAACAAAATGAATCCACAGGAAAGAAGAGAAAATGTGAAGGATGCCTTTACTCTCAGATTGGAAAAGTGTAAAATAGTCAAAGGGAAGACGATACTTCTTGTAGATGATATTTTCACAACAGGAAGTACGCTGGATGAATGCAGCAAACTGTTACTTGATAACGGAGCAGTGAAAATTTATATGATTTGCTTTGCGGCCGGAGGGAATAGAGTATAATGAGTAGGATAAAGGAATTGTTCAGGTTTGTGGTTGAAAGTCCAAGCCAGTTACGGGCAAAAGGATCCACGTAAGCTGTTCGCAATGCGGCAGTGATCATGGCGTAGCTTAGATGTAAGTCCTCTGACAAAGTCAGACAGGCAGGTGTGGGGTCAAAGACCAGGTCAGCTGAACAATTCCTTTATCTTATTCAAGGGTTCTTATATTTGGTTTAATTTGGGCAAAAATTATTTTCCCCGGGTAGTGATATTTGGGCTAAATGTGGTATAATACTTAAAAGACACCAATAAGAAATAAAAGGGAGGTCATATTATGAAAGTAACAATAACAAGCAGAAATTTTAACGCAAGCGAACATCTTAAGGACACCATTGAAAAGAAAATCCAAAAGCTGAGCAAATACTTTTCAGATGATATAGTCGTAAACATTATGCTTTCTTCTGAGAAGGGGAACGACAAGGTTGAAGCCACGATTAATGCCAAGGGTACAATCTTCAGAGCAGAGGAAACTGCAAGTGCCGCCTATGATGCAATTGATAGAGTCATCGAAAAACTTTCAACTCAAATGTCGAGATATAAGACAAAACTGCAGCGTAAGCATAAGGAGCATAAGGAGTTTATGTTTACTGAATTACCAGATATTGAACAGGCAGATGATATTAAGGTTGTAAAAACGAAAAAACTTGAACTGGTACCAATGTCAGTTGAAGAAGCTGTTATACAAATGGAGTTGATGGAACATAATTTTTTCATATTTTTAGATGTAGACGCAGAGGCTGTCAGTGTAGTATATAAACGAAAGAATGCAGATTATGGAGTAATAGAGACAACTTATTAATTTAATAATAAAAAAGTAATAAGGTGGTGCGAATGCATCACCTTTTTTATATCTGCTTTTGCTAAAAAAATAAATAAGGTTTATACTGTAAGCAAATGTGCATCTTTTGCTGTTCAAATCAGAATTCTTTTTAAACTTAAAAAAACAAGGATGTATCATTTAATTCTGTATATCTCTAGATTTTTTTTCTTAGAAAGGAGCTGATTTTTTTGTTGAAAAAATTCTCAAAAGCATGTGTAGCTTTAGTTAACAGATTTCTTCCAGATCCGTTTATATTTTGTATTATACTATCGGTTATTGTATTTATTGCAGCCATGCCTTTGACGAAGCAGGGCCCATTGGAAATGATTAACGCTTGGGGTGGCGGCGTCTGGGGACTGCTTGCGTTCTCTATGCAAATGTCTTTAGTACTTGTACTGGGGAGCGCGTTTGCGCAGGCACGAGTCGTTAAAAAAATCGTGTCCAAGGTTGCCTCTCTTGCCAAAAGCCCTGTACAGGGGATTTTTGTTGTTACCTTTTTCTCACTGATTGCCTGCTGGATTAACTGGGGGTTCGGATTAGTAATTGGAGCAATCCTGGCAAAGGAAATTGCAAGACAGGTGAAAGGTATTGACTATCGTCTTCTGATAGCATCTGCTTACTCAGGATTCGTTATATGGCATGCCGGTTTTTCCGGTTCTATTCCTCTTGCTCTGGCTACTCCAGGAAAGGAAATTCTGGCTGCAGCTACATCAGGAGTTGTAACCGAACCCATTTCTACCAGCCTGACTATTTTTGCTCCTTACAACCTGATTATGATTGCAGTCATTCTGGTATGCCTGCCCTTCATCAATGCAAAGATGCATCCCTCTCCAGATCAGGTTGTTGTAGTAGACCCCAAATTGCTGGTGGAAGAAGTTATTGAATATAAAGTGCCTGTAACCCCAGCTGAAAAACTGGAAAACAGCAGGATAGCTTCTGCATTTATAGCAATTCCAGCTATTGTCTACCTGGTATATTATTTTTCAACTAACGGCTTCAACATCTCACTTAATATTGTTAACATGTTGTTCCTTACTTTGGGTATCGTTTTCCATGGAACGCCCATCTCATATGTAAGAGCGATTCAAGAAGCTACAAAGGGCGCTGCAGGGATTATCCTCCAGTTCCCGTTCTATGCAGGAATCATGGCGATGATGACAGCTACAAGCGCTGCAACAGGCCAGTCTCTGGCAGGAGTTATTAGTATTGGATTTGTTGCCATTTCTACTACGATCACATTCCCGCTGTTCACTTTCCTTTCTGCCGGCATCGTAAATATTTTCGTGCCTTCAGGTGGCGGACAATGGGTGGTACAAGGCCCTATTATGATGCCTGCAGGTGCAGAACTTGGCGTAAGCCCGGCGATAACCGGCATGGCTATTGCCTGGGGTGACGCATGGACCAATATGATACAGCCATTCTGGGCTCTTCCGGCACTTGGTATAGCCGGATTGTCAGCGAGAGATATCATGGGTTTCTGTCTTATTACTCTGTTCTTTGTAGGAATTGTTGTTTGCGCAGGATTCCTGCTGGTGGGAGTCCTTGGATTAAGTGCCATTTAAAATTTTATCAGATGACATGATTATTAGATTAATACAGAACAACAGTATAAAATGACAATTGATTAATCAGGGAATTACGAATGCAGGAAACTGCATTCGTAATTCCCTTTTATATCTTGATTTATTTTAATCTTATCTATTGAAAAAGTAGTGATTTTTGTATACAATAAGTATGAGAAAAACAGAGGTGAAATAAAATGAAAAACTTTTTCCAGAATATAGTTTTGAGCGTTGGCATAACGGATGTTATCGATATCCTTATCGTTGCTTTCGTTGTTTATAAAATCCTGGGATTTATAAGAGAAACTAGAGCAGAACAACTTGTAAAGGGTCTGCTTATTTTGGTTATTGCCACATTTCTGGCAGGGAAGTTTAATTTTTATCTAATGAGCTGGATATTGAATGGAACCTTAACTTTAGGCGTAATCGCCCTTGTTATTGTATTTCAGCCTGAACTTCGAAGAGGACTGGAGTACGTTGGTAGAAGTAAAATTGTGAAATCACCATTTGGCCAGTTTAATAAAGAAAAGGCGAAACTTATTGTTTCATCTTTTACTAAAGCCATTGATGAGTTTTCAAAAACGAAAACGGGTGCTTTAATTGTTGTTGAAAGAGAAACGGCTTTAAATGATGTAGCAGAGACAGGTACTAAATTAGAGGCTCTGGTTTCTTCGGAAATTTTAGGGAATATATTTTATGAAGGTGCACCGCTTCATGATGGAGCTGTCATTATTCGGGGTGAAAGGGTTATGGCCGCAGGGTGCGTTTTACCACTTACACAGAATAACAACCTGGGTTCTGAACTTGGAACAAGACATAGAGCGGCACTTGGAATAACAGAGAATTCGGACGCTATCGTCCTTGTCGTTTCTGAAGAAACGGGAATCATCTCCTTAGCAGACAACGGTAAATTAAACAGATTTCTGGACGTTAAATCGGTTGAAAAAATATTACTTAATCTTTACTTAAGCGGAGCCAAAGAGGACAATATAGCTTCCTTCATGAGCAAGCTAGGGAGAAAAAATAATGCTGCAAAATAAAACTTTTACAAAGATACTTTCTGTCGTCATTGCCTTAGTGCTTTGGGTTTATGTCGTTGGAGAGATTAATCCAACAACAACAAAGAGACTTGACAATATTCCGGTAAAGTTATTAAATACGGAAAATCACGCATCAAAAGGATTTGTAGCCCTGAATGCGGAGGATTTTGTCGTGAGTTTGACTATTGAGGGAAAACGCGCGGACGTATTAAGTCTTGATTTAGAAAATATACTTGTTACCGCCGATTTGTTTGGGTATTATGGTCTGGGAGAAAACTATATCAATGTCAATGTGGAACTGCCTCATGGGATTACTTTAGTAGAATCAACCCCTTCCAAATTAAAAGTAATTATTGATGAACTTGTATCGGAGAGTAAACCTGTCAAAATAAACTATACAGGTTTATTAAGTGAAGGTGTTGAACCCGGTCAAATATCTGTAAAACCGGAGAAAGTAGAAATAAAAGGAGCCCGTTCCATTGTTGAGCAGGTTGCATATATTGGCGCAGAAGTCGATACAGGGAAACTTTCAAATGAAATCAGTACAATCAAGGCAACGGCACTGGCCTACAACGGAGCTGGGGAGATTGTGAATGATGTTCAACTGGCAGAGAATTCAATCGAGGTGACAACAAAATTAATGCGCACCAAAACTGTTCAACTGTCGGTAGGGGTAATTGGAGAGGAATCTCCAGATCTTCAGATTACAAGTCTGGATATACCTAAAACTGTTAAAATAAGAGGAGACAAGGCAGTTGTAGAAATGATAGAGGGAATATCAGCAAAAGAAATTGACCTCAATAATTATTATACAAGTGCGGAAATCCCTTTGGAAGTTTTTCTCCCTGAGGGGGTTGAACTTGCAGAAGCTCCGCAATCATTGATTGCAAAGCTTGTTATTAAAGGGCTTTCCAGTAAAAGTTTTGAATACAATACAAGTGTCATAAAGATTGATGGGTTAGCCACTGGGTTTGCGGCAGAAATTGTACCGAGCAATCTGATTGTTTCTGTTGCCGGCAAAGATGCAGTATTGAATGGAATTAAGTCAACTGATTTTGTAATCAGCATAGACCTAAAGGGACTTGGAGCTGGAACGCATCAGATACCCGTTAAAGCAATGATAAATGATTCAGAAAAGAATATTACCATAGGGCCGAAAGAGGTATCGGTTATTATACTTGAATCTCAGTAAAAGGGTAAAATCAGTAAGGAGATAAAGATGGCAAGACTGTTTGGTACAGATGGCGTAAGAGGGATAGCTAATTCGGAATTGATGCCGGAGACGGCTTTTAAATTAGGTAAGGCGGGTTCTTTTGTTTTAAGTAAAGAACAGGAACCGCCAGTGGTTTTAATAGGAAAAGATACAAGAATATCCGGAGATATGCTGGAAGACGCTTTAAGCGCTGGCATTCTTTCAATGGGAGGCAATGTTATTAAGGTGGGAGTACTGCCAACACCTGCAATTGCCTATTTAGTCAAGTATTACAAGGCGGATGCCGGTGTTGTTATTTCAGCATCCCACAATACCTTTGAATATAATGGCATAAAGTTCTTTAATGGAGAGGGTTATAAACTGGATGATGATATAGAAGATCGAATTGAAGAAATTATCGTCCGGGATATTGAAATAAACAGCCACATTACAGGAGCTAAGCTGGGAAGATGTTTAGAGGCAGAGGATGACGCTTTAGAATTATATGCTAAATCCCTTGAATCAACGATGGATGTTAGATTGGACGGTATAAAGGTCGTATTGGATTGTGCCAATGGAGCGGCCTATAAAGTGGCAGAAAAGGTGTTTACAGAACTCGGGGCAGAGGTCGTGGTCATAGCAAATAAACCGGATGGAATTAATATTAACGATCAATGCGGGTCAACACACCCAGAACAACTTCAGGAAGCTGTTCTAAAAAATAAAGCTAACCTGGGGTTTGCTTTGGACGGGGATGCGGACAGAATGATAGCTGTAGATGAAAAGGGAAGAATCGTTGATGGGGACAAGACCATTTACATCTGTGCGAAAATGTTGAAAGAAACGGGACAATTGGTTGGAAACCTTGTTACGACGACAGTTATGAGCAATTTGGGTTTTCAGAAAGCTCTTGAGGCAATTGGCTGTAATCTTGAAATCACAAATGTTGGTGATCGATATGTTCTTGAGAGCATGATAAAAACAGGGTGTATTATCGGTGGCGAACAATCAGGTCATATAATTTTTTTGAATCACACGACAACTGGAGATGGAATACTTTCAGCTCTGCAATTAATAAAAGCGGTTAAATTATCAGGTAAGAAAATCTCTTCCCTTGCGGATGAGGTTAATATTTATCCACAGGTTTTAAAAAACGCAAAAGTTAAAAATGAGAATAAAAAGAAATATGACAGGGATCCAGTCATCATCAGCGAAATTAAAAAGGTTGAAGATGAAATGGCAGAAGAAGGAAGAGTATTAATCAGACCTTCGGGAACTGAACCTCTCATCAGGGTAATGATTGAGGGGAAAAACATAAATAATATTACAAAACTGGCCGACGATTTGGCCGAACTTATTACAAATAGACTAGGATAAAGGGTGAAGAAATGTGTGGAATAGTAGGATATATTGGAAATGGAAGTGCCAGGGACATCATCATTGATGGACTGAAAAAGCTGGAATACAGAGGGTATGACTCATCAGGGATTGCTCTTTATAAGGACGGAAAAATTCAAGTCAGAAAATGTGCAGGGCGAATTTCAAATCTGGAAAAAATGATTAAAGATGAAGATTTCGACAGCAATGTTGGCATTGGCCATACAAGGTGGGCCACTCATGGAGCTCCTTCAGATATAAATGCTCATCCACACAGCAATATGGATAACAGTATTGCGGTTGTCCACAATGGAATTATTGAGAACTATCTGGAATTAAAGGAATGGCTTATAAATGATTATGGCATTGTTTTCAAATCTGAAACTGATACGGAAGTCATTGCTCATCTGATTGGCGTATTCTATGACGGTGATTTGAAGGATGCCATATATAAAGCTGTTGAAAAGATGCGCGGAGCCTATGCGATAGGAGTCGTTTCTTCAAACGAGCCAGATAAAATAGTTGCAGTTCGTAAAGATGCCCCACTGATTGCAGGGATTGGAGAAGGCTGTAATTTTATTGCCTCTGATATTCCGGCGCTGTTAAAGTATGTACGGAAAATATACCTGATAGAAAACAATGAAACGGTGGTTGTGACGAAAGATGACATTAAAATATATAATGCAAACAAGGAAATCGTAAAGAGAGACGTATTCAATGTAACCTGGAGTGCTGATGCTGCTGAGAAGGATGGATATGAGCATTTTATGCTTAAAGAAATCAATGAACAGCCTAAAGGACTTTATGAAACCTTAAACAGAAGATTAGATGAAAATGGAATCATAAAATTTGATGGAATCAACATGACGAAGGAAGATCTTGAAAACTTTAATAAAATATATATTGTTGCATGTGGAACCGCCTATCACGCTGGATTGGTCGGGAAATTTGCCATTGAAAAACTTGCAAATATTCCGGTGGAAGTAGAAGTCTCTTCTGAATTCAGATACAGGGATCCGTTTGTAGACAGTAAAACATTATTTATCGCTGTCAGCCAGTCGGGAGAAACACTGGATACCCTGGCAGCCTTGAGAGAAGCAAAACGGAAGGGCGCAAGGATTCTTTCCGTTGTGAATGTTGTCGGCAGTTCAGTGGCAAGAGAGTCTGACGACGTGTTTTACACATGGGCAGGCCCTGAAATAGCCGTTGCTTCAACAAAGGCTTATACAACACAACTGATGTGCATGTACCTGATTGGTCTTTATATGGGATATACAAAAGAAACAATAGATTTGGACTATTATCATAAATTCATTGAAGAATTGAAGCTGATTCCTGAAAAATTAAAAAGAGTATTAAAAGATGAAGATAAAATCAGGGCAATGGCTAAAACCGTCTACAAGCGGGAACAGTTTTTCTTTATTGGCAGAGGAGTTGATTGCGGTGTCTCTTACGAAGGATCGTTAAAACTTAAGGAAATATCCTATATTAATTCATTTGCAATTGCAGCGGGTGAATTAAAACATGGAACGATCGCTTTGATTGAGCAAGATACCCTTGTCATAGCGCTAGCGACTCAGGAAAGACTGTTTGAAAAAATGCTTTCCAATATAGAAGAGGTAAAGGCCAGAGGCGCTTATGTTATTGGCCTTGCAAAGGATTGCAGCAAGGAAATGGAAAACCAGGCGAATCAGGTTATTTTCATACCAGATTGTATGGATGAAGTGACCCCTTTACTGTCCGTAGTTCCACTTCAGCTGCTTGCGTATCATATAGCAAAGCTAAGAGGCTGTGATATTGATAAACCTAAGAATCTGGCCAAAAGTGTAACGGTTGAATAAAGAAAGATAATTCATTTCTATGGGTGTTCCATCATAAAAAAGTCGGTAACTTCGTAAAAAAGTCGGTAACATTGTAAAAAAGTCGGTAACTAAAAATAGAAAAAGTTATTTTAAAAGGTTGTATGTCAAATGTGGTGGTGCTTAACCGAATAAAGCAAAATTTCATAAAATATTTTAAGCAAGATGGGTGTAAATACCCATCTTGCTGTATTTTTTGGGCTTCTAGAAAATAAATCCTAATTTTAAGCACGCTAAAATAGGCAATTAGATTTGTTGACCGTTAGGCTGCCATCATATGAAGGATTCTGTTTCTAAACCGGTTAAAATTTCTAACTCCGTAGCAATTTCGTTTCAGCACTTTGATTTTGTTATTGCATCCTTCTGTGTATCCGTTTGTGTATCCAGAACTGAAAGCTCTTAATATGTAAGGTTCCCAACGCTTTATCATGGCATACAAGGCCGTAAACTCAGGTAAGTCAACAACATGAACGGCTAATCGCAGGTGTATTAATTTATCCTTTGCTTCCTCTAAGTTTCTGCTTTCCATGAATCTGAAAAAGGCTTCTTTTACATAATAAGCATTCCTAAGTCGCTCTGAATATGAGAGCATGATGGTAAGCTGGTCAATATCCTCTTCTTTAAGGTTTCTGCTATGAGAAATCATTATCCAACGGCTACGTTTAAACCATTTCCTGTCTTCCGGCTTTAGGCTTTTCTGAAAATCTTTTCTAATTATTTCCATTGCCCAAATCCCATACCTGCATACATGAAACTTATCTGTGACTATTTGGGCTTCTGGGAAACAAGTAAGTATAATATCTTTAAACTGTTGACTCATATCCATCACCAGGTATTTCACTTTTCTTCTTTCTTTCATTGAATAATTCCCAAAATATGCTCTGATATCCTCCGATTTCTTAGTTGGCAGGATATCTAACACCTGATGTGCCACAGGATCTGTCAATATACATTGAAATTTCCTCCCTGCGTTTCCCTTGAACTCATCAATTGAGAGAACTTTTGGAAGCTTTGGTTTTGGGTATGATATTCGATCAAAGATTCTTGTTGCAATGCCAGGGCTAAGGTGATTCATTTCGGCAATTCGTTTTGTTGAATGTTCATGCCTGTAATCATTAATCACCTTCACCATAACCCTTTGTGTCAGCCTTTGATAACGCTTCAAGAAGGGAAACTTTTCATAAAAGGTATGACCGCAGGATTTGCAGCGGTAACGACGTTTATGTATATGCAGAATACTTTGCAACCCACCAATTTCAGTATCCTTCACAATTTGGTTCCGATATGCATGGACTTTCTTTGTTTCAAAATGACAATGTGGACAAACCATAGCTTCGGTCTTTGTTTTCAAATAAATATGCTTTACGTTTTCAATTTCTTCAATTTTAATTAAAACAACACCTTTCAATCCTAGCAAATCTTCGGTATAATTATCATAGAGCATAATAAATCTCCTTTCGAATGATGGTTTTGCAACTCTATTCTACTCGAGATTTCCCTTATGCTCTATTCTTTTTGGCAAAAAACAATAAAGCGATGGAATTAGGATTTCTCCTAACACCACCACTTTTATTATACAACCTTTTAAAAAGAGAGTACTTTTGTACTCTCTTTTTAGTTATAACGAATCACAATTCATTATAAATCATAATAATATGCCATTTCTGCTGGATGAGGAATTTT
>Ga0209386_1000478_pt1 | contig 19744 bp, 17 predicted proteins | sample NGEPertwo_FD_184510 | JGI IMG/M metagenome (GOLD analysis project Ga0209386, IMG submission 184510) | Arctic peat soil microbial communities from the Barrow Environmental Observatory site, Barrow, Alaska, USA - NGEE Permafrost154B-two... | ecosystem: Environmental > Terrestrial > Soil > Wetlands...
GATAAAGAGAGCCTTAAATAGGGTAGATTATCATCTTCGTCGCAATTATAGTGCGTATAAGTCCCATAGCTTAAAGAAATTAAAGATGGAACTTACTGGGTAAAAATAAGTCACGCTGTAGTGTTAAAAGCAATATCCTTCTCATTTTTAATTTTCTTAATAAGGAACACAGAATTGACAAATAAAAGCATGGATGATACCACTGCTAATATGAATAATATTGAATCCATATTTCTCACCCCTTATTCTCAACATTTAGTCTACCTTGACCAAACGGGCCACAAACTTATTAGTGAACATTTTCCTACGAATGCGCCACACTGAAAATTATACCACATAGAACAACTACCCATTAGGCTAATAATCACAAGCATTCTTAACTTCCAATTATTAGCCTAATGGGTATAAGAAGAATGCGACTATCTAAATGGACGCATTACAACTTTATCCCAGTTCCTATGTAATGACTGTAAACGCCTTTATAAAAAAAGCACTGGCCTATTGTTTGTATTGCACTAACTAGATGAGGGCTTGCAGGGTTTCCACCTCCTAAATCACACAACATCATCTGGCGCACTCTGCACCGGAATCATATATGTTTTGAGGATATTTGGGCCCAAAACTGAAAAAAGAGGCTGAAGCACTTTGCTCCAACCTCCTTTCTTATTAACTCTTACTTCTTAATCAGCTCTAACACAACAGGTATACTGGCTTCAACTTTTTCCCCTTTAGCCACTTTCAGGGCTGTCTCTAACGCAGTTTTACCAATCAATCCAGGTTTTTGAGCAACTGTAGCCGCCATCTTCCCGTCTTTAACTGATTTCACAGCGTCATCAGTAGCATCAAAACCAACCACCATGATGTTAGTCTTACCCGATGCTTGAATAGCAGTTAGAGCTCCTAAAGCCATCTCATCATTGTGTGCGAACACAGCTTGGATGTCTTTGTTTCCTTGAAGAATATTTTCCATAACTGATAAACCTTTGGCTCGATCGAAATCGGCCGGTTGAGAAGCTACAACTTTCACTCCATCTTTACCATCGACGATATTATGGAAACCCTTTCCTCGATCACGTGCTGCCGATGTTCCCGCAATCCCTTGTAACTCCACCAGGTTTCCTTTGTTACCCAAGGTTTTCATAATATATTCCGCCGCCATACTGCCGCCTTTGACATTATCTGAGGCAATATGAGAAACCACAGTCCCTCCATTGGAAGCCCTGTCAACCGTGATGACCGGAATTTTGGCTTTGTTAGCTGCTTGCACGGCTGTAACGACCGCTGCGCTATCTGTTGGGTTGATAAGAAGGACACTGACTTTTTTCTGAATCAAATCCTCAATATCACTGAGTTGTTTGGCAGTTTTATCGCCTGCATCCACAACCAGGAGATCTGCGCCTGCATCTTTAGCCGCTTTTTCAGCGCCTTCTTTGAGAGTTACAAAGAAGGGGTTGTTCAAAGTTGAGATTGAAAAACCAATGGTTACTTTATCAGTAGATTTAACAGTGTCTTTGGTTTCTAACTTAGATTGAGTCGTTCCACAACCAATGAGACTTATGGACATGAGAACTACGAGAATCATCATCCAGATACTATTTTTTCTTTTCATTTTTTTACTTCCTTTCAATTTTAGGTGGCTTAGCCTCCATGTGTCCAAAGATAAGTACCAATCATAGTGAACTCGTTCAACTAAAGATTAAATCAAGAACTGTTTCTAACCCTTGGCATCCTCCCTCTCTAAAATAACGTATATATCCACAACTGATGAACTTGACGTTCATTTAGTTGAAAATAACCAAATTTGCCCATGCTACTCAAACGTGATTCACTTTCCGTTTGACCGATCGAGCAAGACCGCCAGCAAAATAACTCCGCCTTTTACAACCAGTTGGTAAAACGATGAAACATTCATAAGATTTAAGCCATTATCTAAAATCCCGATGATCATCGCTCCAATCAAGGTTCCAACAATCCACCCTTTACCTCCTGACAGACTTGTACCCCCTAATACTACAGCCGCAATCGCATCGAGTTCATAAGACGTCCCTGCTGTTGGTTGAGCGGAATTCAAGCGAGAAGTCAGGATAATCCCGCTTAACGAAGCCATAAATCCGCTCATACTGTAAACAAGAATTTTCACTCTACTAGTATTGATACCAGAAAGGCGCGTTGCTTCTTCGTTTCCCCCCAGAGCGAAAACGTGGCGTCCAAAGGAAGTGAATTTCAAAATGACATAAAGTGCCCCAAACGCAATCAACATCCAAATCACGGGCATTGGTATTTCCAGGAGATATCCCCGTCCGATCATGCCAAAAGCATCAGGAAATCCAGTAATCGGTTTCGCGCCTGTATAAACCAAGGTTAAGCCACGGAAAATCGTCATCGTTGCCAGTGTAGCAATAAAGGGTGCGACTTTTCCTCGCGCAATGACAACCCCGTTTACTGTTCCCATCAAAGTCCCCGACAACACACCTACCCCGATTGCTATCCAGGAGTTTCCTCCTGCTGCCATCGTCCCTGCAGCAAAGGCACTTGAAAGAGCTATGATCGAACCGACAGAGAGGTCGATTCCTCCTGTCAGAATGACAAAAGTCATGCCAAAGGCAATCAAAGCATTAATCGAAACCTGACGGAGAACGTTAAAAATATTGCCCACGGTCAGAAAGTCTGAACTGATGATTGATAATATGACAACAATAAGGCTCAAACCCACAAGGGGTCCCATGCGTTGCAGAATCCCACTTTTCCCTCGCACTTTACCCATGATTTTCCCCTCCTGTAGCAGCAATCATAATTGCTTCCTGTGTTACCTCTTCGCGTGAGAATTCACCAGTGATTCGTCCTTCATGCATGACGAGGATTCGGTCGCTCATCCCGAGGACCTCAGAAAGCTCTGAGGAAATCATAACAATGGCAACCCCCTTTATGACGAGTTGATTCATCAAATCATAGATTTCCCGTTTCGCCCCGATGTCCACACCCCGTGTCGGTTCATCTAGAATTAATAGTTTCGGTTGGGTCGCCAGCCACTTTCCGATCACGACTTTCTGCTGATTTCCCCCACTTAAAGAGCTAACCCATTGTCCCGAATGATGAACTTTCACTCCCAGTTTCTTAATACTATTATCCACAAACTCCTGTTCCAACCGCCGACTGATAAATCCAAAGCGAGACAGGGAGCGTAAATTAGGTAGCGCTAGGTTTTCTCGAACCGAGAGATCAGGGACAAGACCTTCCCCTTTCCGATCCTCCGTAATTAATGCCATACCAGCCTTAATCGCATCAGCTGGTCGATTAATCGTCACTAGTTTACCATTCACGAAGATATTCCCTTGATACTTCCCTACCCCAAACAAAGCCTTGGCCAATTCTGATCGACCTGCTCCCATTAAACCAGCAATTCCCAAAATTTCTCCCGCCCGCACACTCAAGTTGATATCATAGAGTTTTCCTGCTTGGCCTAGCCCTTCCACACGGAGACGTTCTTCCCCAATGTTCGTTTCTACTTTAGGGAAACGTTCTTTGATCTCCCGGCCAACCATCATCTGAACTAACTCGTCCATCGTTGTGACGTTTGTATCGCGAGTCCCGATATACTGCCCATCCCGCAGCACAGTAATTCGATCGCTGATTTGAAAGATCTCTTCCATCCGATGGGAAATGTAGATCATCCCCACCCCTTGTGTCTTCAAAGTCGCAACTAGCTGAAAGAGTTTTTCGATTTCCGGTTTGGTCAAAGCAGCTGTTGGCTCGTCGAGGACCAAAATTTTCGCGTGCATGGAAAGCGCTCTAGCAATTTCCACCATTTGCTGCTGTCCTACAGAAAGTTCCCCCACTAGACAATCAGGGTTCAAGTCCATCCCAAGTTTCTGTAAATAGTTCTTCGCTTCTGAACGCATTCTGGTCCTGTTAACAAATCCCGTCCGGCCCCATTTAAACTCACGTCCTAAAAACATGTTTTCTTGGATGGATAAATCGGGAATCATATTAAGTTCCTGATGGATGATCGCCACTCCCAAAGCTTGCGCTGCTTTAGGCGAAAAAGCCACAGATTCGGTTCCTCGGATCTGGATAGAGCCTGCATCTTTACTATATATCCCACACAGAATTTTCATCAGGGTTGATTTGCCGGCCCCATTTTCTCCCATCAAGGCATGGACTTCCCCTTGGCGGAGCGAAAAATGAACATCCTCTAATACCTTAACTCCACTGAAGCTCTTGTTGATGCCCTCCATCGTCAAGAGATCGGTCATACCTCAATCCCTCCTTTAAATTATTTAGAATACTACACCCGCCTGAAGCACAACATTGGCATAGGAGGTAAACTCGCCCGTACGAATCACAGCCTTGGCATGATGAGTTAGGGCTTTCAACTCCTCATGGGTTATGACCTTAATCTTAACAGTGGGAAGAACTGCTATTAGTTCTTTCTTCTTGTCAGCGCTAGCCGATCCCATTTCCTGCGCCACATAAGCATTCTCCACACACATTTCCTGAAGAACAGTCTCGACCGTCTCAACGAACGATGGAACTCCTTTTCTCAATGCCAAATCAATTCTCTTGACATGAGAAGGAATCGGTAACCCTGCATCCGCTATGACGATCATATCCATATGCCCAAGCTCGCTAATCACTCGGGAAATTTCACTGTTTATAATACCAATTTTCTTCAATCGTTACGCCTCCTTAAAATACTCTTCTACCTCCACTAACGTTGGCATTCCGCCTTGAGCTCCAAATTTTGTTACGGCAAGGGCCGAAACCTGAACGGCAAATTTCGCAGCTTCCCGAATGGATTTCTTATGAGCAAGCGCATAGGCTAATCCAGCATTAAAGGCATCTCCAGCCCCCGTAGTATCTACGACGGGGACCTTGTGACTCGGGACTATAACCAAGCTACCCCCTTTTTCCATCAGTGCCACTCCTTCAGCGCCCAAAGTCGTGATACAACAGGAAACTCCGACCTCCAGTAATCGCTCAATTCCTTTAGCAATCGTAGACTCTTCGGACATTCTTGTTAACAAGGCAAGTTCTGAACGATTGGGGGTAATATAATCCACTTTGCTGAGTAGATCATCTGTTAGATTTTGGGCTGGGGCTGGATTAAGCATCACAGGCTTCCCATGTTTTCGAGCCAGCTTGATCGCATGCTCCACTGTCACCAGTGGAATCTCTAATTGCAGGAGCAAAAGATCCGCATCGGCGATTTTATCCTCATGCCGGTCCAAATCTTCAGGCAAACACTGGGCATTCGCTCCTGGTACGACCACAATACTGTTATCCCCTTCGGCTAGGAGAATCGAGGCAACACCTGTAGCATCTGAATCCATCACCTTAACGGTTGAAGTATTTACGCCCTCTTTCTGTAAGGCCTTCATGAGTACCACTCCAAAAGCATCTGACCCAACCGTTCCAATCATAGTGGTCTGAGCGCCTAAACGAGCCAATCCAACCGCCTGATTTGCACCTTTACCACCGGGTATAAAATGAATTTCTTCCCCCATCACAGTTTCCCCACGCTTAGGAGCACGCGCAGCTTTGACGACCAAGTCCATATTCAAACTACCAATGACGACAATCTTGGGTCGCAGATTCATTCAGTTCTCCTCCTTTTGGGTTGATTTTCTGGGGATCAACGTGACGTCCAGTTCTATGAGCGTATTCTCACGGATCCCGCTCTCGATCTCGTCAATCAACATCTGGGTAGCTAATCTTCCCATTTCATAAATTGGCTGGGCTACTGTCGTCAATTCCGGTTCGGTAATCTCGGTTAAGCCTATCCCATCAAATCCACAGACTTTGACCTGTTCTGGAACCAGTATTCTCCGTTCACGTAAGGCCTTGAGAGCCCCTATTGCCATAAGATCATTTCCGGCAAAAATCCCATCGAGATCAGGATGACAGGCAAGAAGCCGGCCCACAGCTTTGCGTCCGCTCTCAATATCAAAAGTTCCAGGCACCATCAAACTGGGCGAATACCCTTCTAATCCTCCCGCGACTTCCTTATACCCTAGCATGCGCTCTCGAGCTGTAATAAATTCCTGTGGTCCGTAAATATGAGCGACTCTCTGACAGCCCTGCTCAATTAAATGCTGAACGGCTATTTTTGCCCCTACACGGTTATTTGAACGTATAACTGCACAGGCTGCAGTGTCTAGCCCTCTATCCAACAATACAATCGGGATTCCATCGTTTCTCAACGCTTGAACATCCTCTTCACGAATTGTATTCGAAGCTATGATGAAACCATCCACATACTTTTGCTTAAGCACCTTGATGTAAGAACTTTCTTTTAACCCTAGATCATCTGAGTTGCCCAAAATAACCGTCAAACCTTTCTTATGGGCAACATCTTCAACACCGCGGGCTAACGCCGGAAAAAAAGGATTCAATATATCTGGCAAAATTAAAGCAATAATCCCCATCTTCTTGCCCGCCAAGCCTCGAGCTACAGCATTTGGCTCGTACTGGAGCTGCTCAATAGCCTTCAGAACTTGTCCCGCTGTCTCAGTATTCACAGAATCCTTCTGGTTAATCACTCTGGAGACTGTAGCCACAGAAACCCCCGCTAAACGAGCAACATCTCTAATTGTAGTCAATCGACATCACCCTCCATCTGCTTTACTGTAAGCGGTTACATACTTCATATGTGGTAGTACAATGTGATCCAATTCCGACAAATATAGCGAATATGTTGATAATAGTTCAAAAAAACGCCGTTTTTCTTCATAGTTATTTTATTGTTGGCTTTCCTGTAAGTACTCAAAAATGTAAACGGTTACATTGACTTATATTAAGTTTAGCGTTTTCAGAATGCACTGTCAATCCCTATTCAGGTTATTACGTTGCACAAATGTGGTGAATTAAAGTACCTCAGGGATAAGAACACTAGCAGTGTATTGAATTCTTGTTACTACTCAGGAATTCACAAACCCTCAAACTCTGTGCTACCGTAGTATCATAGCCACTTTTGAATTACTTCTAATCACAAAATCAGTATCACAAATAAGAGGATACCTCTCGGCATCCCCTCCAAATTCACCTGGATAGGATCATCCTATGTCTCTGACATTAAAGGGTTTCCACTGAATGCATTTACCAACGACTCCATAACTTTCTGACCATTCTTCCTGGCCGTTGATATGTAGCTACGTATCCGGCAAAATATGTTGGCTCCTTATTTTCCCCTGAAACAGCCTGATATCTTTTACCGGAGGTTCTGCATTCTAAGATCCCTTTCCGCAAGGTTATTATCGAAGGGAACTTCAAAATCGTACATGAATTGTCTCAGTCAACGCTTTCTTAACTAAATCACTCACTTCCCAGGGAAGTGACGCAATATAAGCACCTGCCGCCTTCAAGGCAATGATCTTTCTGTCATAGGTCCCTTTGCCACGTTCAATGATGGCTCCGGCATGACCCATTCTCTTACCAGGAGGAGCACTTTTACCAGCTAAGAAAGCGATCACTGGTTTACTCATTGTTTTAATGAAAATTGACGCTTCTTCTTCGGCATTACCACCGATTTCTCCCACCAAAACTACTGCTTTTGTTTCTGGATCTGCTTCGAATTGTGCCAATACCTCAATGAAGGATAAACCGACGATTCGATCTCCACCTAACCCAACTACCGTCGACTGACCAATCCCCGCATTGGTTAACTGAGAGACGATTTCATAACTGAGAGTCCCACTCCTCGCTACAACTCCCACTGAACCGGAGATAAAAATACTGTTCGGCATAATTCCTATCTTAGATTTGCCTGGTGAAATCAGCCCAAAGGTGTTTGGCCCAACGATTTGCACGTGTTTCATTTCCGCAAAGGCCATAATTTCCATGGCATCATGTAACGGCACATGCTCTGTAATAATTACGAGGGTTTTAATGCCGCCGTCGATGGCCTCAAACACACAATCTTTAACTTGCTTTGCAGGTACAAAGATCACAGAAGCCTCGGCTTTTTCAGTCATCATGGCTTCTTCCACCGTGTCATAAATTCGCACACCGTGCACAACTTGTCCACCCTTGCCAGGGGAAATTCCGCCGACAATTCTGCTCCCGCTGGCCAGCATTTGAGAAGTATGAAACTGTCCCTGTTTCCCTGTAATACCTTGTACTAAAATTTTTGTGGTCTCATTAATAATAATTGCCATGCTTCTATGCTCCCTTCGCTTTAACGAAGGAGACAACCTTTGCAACTGCTTCGTCAATTTTTCGATAAGTTTCAATATCCTGTTCGCGTAGAAGGGCAATTCCTGCTTCTTCGTTGGTACCCACCAGACGGATTACCATCGGTACTTGAATATCCATGGTCTCTTTCACTTGAATAATAGCCTTGGCTACCTCATCGCAACGGGTAATTCCTCCAAAAATATTAATTAAAAGGGCTTTGGGTTGGGTGGAAAGTAAAATTTCCAGAGCGCTGGCTGTGGCTTGAATGCTGGAACCACCACCCGCATCCATGAAATTACGAGGACTTGAGCCGAATTCGTTAATTAAGTCAAGGGTAGCCATCGTTATACCTGCCCCATTAGCCATCACCCCGATTTCCCCCTCCAATTCCACATAAGAAATTCCCAGCTCAGCGGCTCTTTGCTCGACGGCGGTTTTTTCTTCAACTAGGGGAACATCCTTACCAAACCGAAAGGCCGCTTCGTCGTCAATTGTCATTTTGCCATCAGCGGCAAACTCCTGTGAATCCGCAACGACCAATGGGTTGATCTCGATCAGTTCAGCATCGTACTTCCTGAAAATTTGATAAAGTTTTAACATAATTTCGACGACATGTTTGGCTATCTGACCTTTCAGGCCAAGCTGTCTTGTAATCTCTCTAGCAGCATATGGTTGTAATCCGACGTTAATATCGATTAATCGTTTAACCAGTAGCTCTTCCGCTACTTGCTCAATCTCTACGCCTCCAGCTGCAGAGGCAATTAATAACGGCTTTCGGCGTGCCCCATCATAGGTAATCGCCAAATAGAGTTCTTTTTCAATGCTTAGTTTTTGCTCGACCAAGATTACATCAACTTTAAGTCCCTTAATCTCAGTAGCCAAGAGTTCCCGGGCCTTTTCAGTTGCCTCTTGAGGATTCGATGCAAACTTAATTCCACCAGCCTTACCCCGTCCCCCAGAGAGAACCTGGGATTTAATGGCCACAGGACCAATTTGGGCGACAAAATCCGCTATCTCTTCGGCACTGGTAAACACTTGTCCCTTTGGAACTGGGATCCCGTTATTTCTGAAAATTTCTTTAGCCATGTACTCATACAGTCTCACCTTGATGGCTCCTTTCGCTTATTTTATAGAACGAGTTCACTTACCTTATCGTTATTACAACAATCCCAAATAGAGGTAATACATTCATAAAACGGATATTTTTATGAATGTATTACAATATTTATTAAGAAAAACCTCTCTTAGAGCTGTATCGAAATGTGGGCCAAACCCGACAGTACTTTCTCATCTTTGTGATTATAGGCCTCTAGATCGCATTCTAAGGCGTTTTTCGAGCGCCTTCTAATTAAGCCAGAGCAGCTGATTGTATCACCTGGCCGAACCATTTTTTCAAAGCGCACCTCAATATTACTGAGTCCACCTTCTTTACCGATCCAATCCGTAAGCATTGCAGCCATTTGGGCCATAGTTAGCATACCGTGTACGATGACGCCTCCTAGGCCAGCCTGACGTGCATAATTGTCATCCAAGTGGATTGGATTAAAGTCTCCAGAAGCCTCCGCGTACTGGCGAACCTGTATGTGATTTGGGGTCCATATTCGGATCGGTAGCCTATCTAATACTTGATAATCTAATAATCTTTTCATTCACTTTCCACCTTTGCCGGGGCAATTAATGTAGAACTGCTGGTGAATATCAATTCACCAGCTAAATCATAACCGGACGTCTCAATCACCATGATCGTTACACTTCCCAGCTTGCCTTTCCGTTCATACACATCTTTTATGCGCCGCTTGGAAGTAAGACAGTCCCCCACATAAAGCGGGCGTAGGTAGGTTATTTTTTGTTCACCGTGGATCATGCCGGGAAGAGGTGCTTCAAACCCGGGAATGCTAGCCTGCGACAAAATGCCCACATAGGTCGGGGGCACTAAGTGAGAAAATGGAATTCCTAGCGCCTCTGTAAACCGATGCACTTCCTCGGATCTTATCTTGATTACGACAGATTCACTCTCTTTACCAATTAGTTCTTTCCCAATCATACTCCTCCGCCTTCCTCTTCTTCCACCTTACTCTTCTTCCGCCCCATTCTTCTATGATAAATCTCTTAACGACGATTGGTCAGCATTTACCTGCGTCTAGTAAGTCAAGTTCTCCACCACTGTTGAAATGCCTTGACCTCCACCAATACACATTGTAGCTAGGCCGTATCTTTTTCCAGTACGCTTTAATTCATTCATCAATTTAATTAAAATGATGGCACCAGTGGCCCCTAGTGGATGTCCTAAAGCGATAGCCCCACCGTTCACATTTGTTTTAGCAACATCCAGGCCTAACTCTTTGATAACTGCCAGGGACTGAGCTGCAAATGCCTCGTTAAGCTCTATTAAGTCCATCTGATCCAACGTCAGCCCAGCCATCTTAAGAGCGGCATGAGTGGCCGGCACCGGCCCTATGCCCATAATTTGGGGCGGCACTCCTTTTGCTCCCATCCCGATCACCCGGGCTAACGGTTTCAGACCATAGGCTTTAGCCTTTTCTGGCGTGGTCACAAGCAAAACAGCCGCTGCATCATTGCGACCGCTGGAATTGCCTGCAGTCACTGAACCATCTTTTTTAAAAACTGGTGCTAATTTGGCGAGCTGAGCCATGCTGGTTTCCCGGGGGTGTTCATCGGTATCATAGGTGACAATACCCTTTTTCCCTTGAATTAGATAGGGAACTATTTCCTCCTTGAACCTTCCTGCTGTGATAGCACGCTGGGCTCGTTCTTGGCTGAGAACAGCAAACTCATCTTGTTCTTGGCGACTGATGTTGTATTTCTCAGCCAGGTTTTCAGCCGTCATTCCCATCGTCATGTGTCCGTAACGATCCTGAGGCTGACATCGGGATTGGCTTTCTGTATTAGAATCTAGAATTTCCGCATTTCCCATACGGTAGCCATATCGAGCGTTCCTCAGATAATAGGGAGCAGTACTCATGCTTTCTGCCCCACCGGCCATGACCAATTCCGAAGTTCCAGCCCAAATGGACTGTACCGCATTATTGAGCGCTGTCAGTGCCGATCCACACTGTCGATGGACTGTATAAGCCGGCACTTCTTCTGGCATATTAGCCCTCAGCAACGCTAGGCGAGCCAAGTTTGGATTGTCACTGCTTTGTTTGGTATGACCAAAGATTACTTCGTCAACTGACTGCCCTGGAATGCCACTACGCTTGAGTACTTCCCGTATAACCTCTGCAGCCAGATAATCAACCTCTATATCTTTCAGGGTGCCACCCACTCTTCCTATGGCTGTTCGAACGCCTGATACTATGACTGCTTCTTGCATCTCTTTTCCTCCTTATAACGTAAATTCTTTCTTTAGTTGGGCAGCTATGATATTTCGCTGAATTTCCGAGGTTCCTTCATATATGCGGGCCACCCGAGCATCTCGGTAGTAGCGTTCCACTTCACACTCCCGCATGTACCCCATGCCGCCATGGATTTGCACAGCCAAATCCGCTACCCGCCCGTATACTTCTGAACCAAATGTTTTCACGATAGCAGCGTCTTTGATCACTTTCTCACCTTGGTCAATTTTACGGGCTACATCATAGGTCAAGCTGCGCAAGGCCGCGATCTCAATAGCCATGTTAGCTAGATAATGCTGAATAATTTGGTTTTCGAAAATTGGCTTGCCGAATTGCACTCGCAGCAAAGCGTACCTGACGCTCAACTCAAGTAATTTCTCGCAAGAGCCAAGATTTCGTGCAGCGAGTCCAGCGCGCCCATTAGCCAGAATTTTTAAGGCATTAACATAACCTTGCCCCAACTCACCCAAAACGTTTTCCACCGGCACTTCACAATCATCAAAGATTAGTTCTGCCGTTTGAGAACCGTGTAAGCCCATTTTCTTCTCGTATTTACCCACCGTGAAGCCTTTAAAACCACGCTCTACAATAAAAGCAGTAATTCCTTTGCTGCCTTTACTCTTGTCTGTCACAGCCATCACAGTAAATAAGCCAGCTACATCCCCGTTTGTGATAAACTGTTTGGTACCATTTAAGATATAACGATCAGCCTTTAACACTGCCGTCGTCTTTAAACTACCTGGGTCTGAACCAGCAGACGCTTCAGTCAGAGCAAATGCCCCGATCAGTTCTCCCGTGGCCATTTTAGGCAAGTAACGTTGCTTTTGCTCATCATTACCACACTCCACGATCCCTACGCTTCCGATTCCATTGTGACAGCCAATGATGGAGGTAAAGCAATTGGGTCCTCTACCTAATTCTTCATAAATCATGACTTTGCCAACCATACCAGCGCCCAATCCATCGTATTCTTGGGGAGTGCTCAGACCAAACAATCCTATCTCCGCAGCCTTGTCGAGTAAGCTACGAGGGACTTCGTCTTCTTCCTCCATTTGTTCGGCCAGTGGTTCAACTTCCCTTGTTATGAATTTGCGTACTGTCTGTTTGATAATGCTAAGCTCTTCTGCGGTTACTTCCATTGCGACTCCTCCTATCCCTTGATCCTTCTCAAAATAAACTATTTTTTAGGATAATCATAAAACCCCTTGCCCGTTTTACGTCCCCACTCTTTTTTTATGAACTTCTCTACTATTAACGGGGAAGGACGGTTAGCTGGATCACCGGTTTCTTGATAACGCTCCATACCCACATAATAGGTCAGATCAATTCCTGTCAGATCCATCAGACGAAAGGGACCCATAGGATATCCCAAAGCTAAGGTGACTGCTGTGTCAATCTCTTCGTGTCCTGCAATACCCATATCAAGTAAGTAAATTGACTCATTTTTAATAGCGGTAAGCATTCGATTAACGAGAAAACCATAAATTTCTTGCTTTAATAAGACTGGAGTTTTACCCATCCGAACGCAAACTTCCATTAATAACCCAGTGGTATCTTCTGAGGTGTGGGGGCCTTTAACCACTTCCACCAGTTTCATCACCAAGGCTGGGTTAAAGAAATGCATATTACAAACCTTTTCAGGGCGGGTCGTAACATCCGCAATTTTGGAACTCACGATATACGAACTGTTCGTGGCCAAAATAGTATGCGGAGGACATAAGCGATCTAATTGAGCAAACAGTTGGCGTTTGATTTCCAAATTCTCTATAGCAGCTTCTATGACAAGATCGGCATCACTGGCAGCCTCTGCTAAATCAGAAGTAAACATAAGATTAGCTCTGGCTGTATCTGCATCTGTTTGTTTCAGCTTACCTTTTGCCACTCTTTCCGGTAGATAAGTTGAAACAAATTGTTCAGCCTTCTTTAGAACTTCTTCGTTTACATCAGTGCATTTCACTTTAAAACCCGCTATAGCTGTACTCAAGGCAATCTGATGCCCCATGTTCCCTGCCCCAACGATGCAAATTCTATCGATATTGTTGATTCCCACAATCATTCCTCCTAATGAATCACTCGTAAGTGTAATAACCCTTTTTCGTCTTTTTGCCCCATTCTCCCTTAGTGAATTTCTCCACCACCAACGGTGAAGGCTTGTCTTTAGGATCTCCACTTGTCTGATAGCGTTCCATTGCAGAATAATAGGAGAGATCAATACCGGTTAGATCCATTAAACGAAAGGGTCCCATTGGATGGCCTAAAGCATTTGTCACTGCAAGATCAATTTCTTCTGGAGTCGCTATTCCCATATCCGCCAGAAACAAAGCCTCTTTACAAAGTGCAGACAAAATCCTGTTAACTAAGAAACCATAGATTTCTTTCTTAAGCCACACAGCAACCTTGCCTAGTTTGGCGCTCAAATCCATCGTTACTTGGGCAGTTTCCGTAGAGGTATGGGGTCCCTGTACAACCTCAACTAGTTTCATAACTAAAGCAGGATTAAAGAAGTGCATGTTGCAAATCTTATCAGGGCGATTTGTAGCATCCGCGACCCGTGAACTAACGATATACGAACTATTAGTGGCTAAAATTGCGTGAGAAGGAGCGATTCTATCCAAATCTGCAAAGAGCTTCCGTTTAATGTCCATTTTCTCGACTGCAGCCTCAATTACAAAATCAGCATCTCCTGCAGCGTCCTCCAGACTCGAGGTAAAACGAAGCTTTGCCAGGGCATTGTCCGCTTGTGCAGGGGATAATTTACCTTTCGTAACTCGTTCACCCAAATAAGAGTTCGCAAAACTTTCTGCTTTATTCAGCGTTTCTAGGTTTATGTCAGTACAAGTCACTTGATAACCAGCTAAAGCACAGCACACGGCGATTTGATGGCCCATATTGCCTGCTCCGACCACACAAATAGTCTTAATATCTTCAATCTTCAATTGTCTGCCTCCTTGTAAATTATTTACCCTGGAATTTCGGTTTGCGTTTTTCAAGAAAGGCGTTCATGCCTTCTTTTTGATCCTCAGTTGCAAACAGGAGTGCAAAGCATTTATGCTCATATTGTAAGCCCATTTCCAAATCCATCCGAAGTCCCGCATTCACGCATGATTTGGCTAAATTCAAGGCGACTGCGCCCCGGGCAACAAATTTCTTCGCCATTTTTTTAGTTTCAGTCAATAATTGATCAACAGGTACCACTTTATTCACAAGCCCAACTTGCAAAGCTTCCTCTGCACTAATAAAGTCCCCACTGAAGATTAGTTCTTTTGCCTTACCCACACCGATCAGACGAGGTAGACGTTGGGTTCCTCCGCCACCTGGAAAAATGCCCAGTTTTATCTCTGGTAAACCGAATTGGGCATTGTCAGCTGCAATGCGTATATCAGCCACCAACGTCAGTTCACACCCGCCTCCCAGAGCATAACCTGCTATGGCAGCAATGACCGGTTTGTTCATAGTTTCGAGCAGATTAAAAGCTCGTAGAGAGGGCCTCACACTTGTCGATATTTCCACTGCAGTTACTGAGACCAACTGCTTGACGTCTGCACCTGCTGCAAACACTTTGTCGCCACCAGTGATAATCACAACCCGAACTGAATCATCATTACCCAAATTTACAGCCACATCCGCCAACTCATTAAAGACCTGGCTATTCAAAGCATTTAGCACCTCTGGCCGATTGAGTGTGATCGTGGCAATGCCTTCTTCAATTTCAACATTGATTGTTTCGTAAGCCACTTTTACTACCTCCCACTTCGTTATTTACTCGTCTTACTCAACTGTAAGTCTCTCGACCTCCTTCTCTTTTTACAATATTCTGAATCTACTATGTATTCTATATTACAAGAACCATGCCAACTACGCAGTAAGTAGCAAGGAATTTTTCTTGCGTCAAACTAACTAGCAATGTGTGGTCTCTCAGAGTCACGCCAAAGCTGCCCCAAGCCTGCAGTGACAGGCCTTCCGACTGTGGTTGCACTTCATATTCATCTCCAAAGACCGACTGAAAACTTAATGAACTTGAGGCGATCTGCCTTTTATTAAGGAAGCATCCCCTGCCGGCTGATGAATCAGACGGCAGGGGATGCTTCCTTCTGTATAAAATTAGGACGGAAAAACGGTTCTTATCTTATTTCAGTATAAAAAGTATACAAAGGTGAAGATTAACATCGCTCTACTTCTCCTCCTCTACCCCTCTATGCCATACCGACGTAACTTATCGTAAAATGCCCCCCTGGAAATCCCCAATGCCTTCATGGCCTGAGTACGGTTATTGTTACAAGTATCCAAGGCTGATAAAATGAGCTCTTTCTCCACCTTACCCAAGGTCTCCTTTACATCGCAGAGTTTGTCTTTATCACTTTTAAAGTGTACCTGGGTAGGTATTAAATGCACAGGTAGATGATGAGTTTCTATAGTCCCGCCGCTACACACTATGCTTCCATGTTCTATAACATTTTGTAATTCTCGAATGTTGCCAGGCCAGTCATAGACCTGGAACAGTGTCACGACTTGGGGAGACAAAATCAGTTCATGGCCTATATCTCTCGCAAATTTATCTAGGAATGTTTTAGCCAGTGCCATGAGGTCATCTTTACGCTCACGTAATGGAGTTAGTTGGAGAGGAACGATATTCAACCGATAGTACAAATCACTTCGAAATGTCTCTTTTTCGATCATACCTTTCAAGTCTCTGTTAGTCGCTGCGATGACTCGAATATCAACCTTAACTGTCTTATTTCCACCGACCTTTTCGAACTCCTTTTCTTGCAATACTCGTAATAGCTTGGCTTGCATTGTCAGGCTCATGTCTCCAATTTCATCGAGGAATATCGTACCACTATGTGCTAATTCGAACTTTCCGAGCTTGCCGCCTTTTTTAGCACCGGTAAAAGCCCCATCTTCGTATCCAAACAATTCACTCTCGAGCAACGCCTCTGGTATCGCCGCACAGTTCACCTTGATCATAGGCTTATCTTTACGTCGGCTAGAATTATGTACAGCCCTAGCTAATACTTCTTTGCCGACACCACTTTCACCAAGAATTAACACGGTACTGTCCGTACGTGCAACTTTAGCTGCTAGAACTAAGGTTTCTTTCAGACGACTGTTTTGCCCCACATATTCCTTGAAGGAAAGAGGCAGTTGTTCCCACTGTTCCAATTGCTCTTTCAAATAATCTGTTACGCCCTTTGATTGTTGTAACTCACGATTTAATTGAACAACTTCTGTTATATTTTTAAAAATGGAAACAGCTCCAATAATTTTTTTACCAGTATCATCATATAAAGGAAATGAACTACCAACCACATTGATATCTAGAGATTCCAAATAAGACCTGCGATTATTAGTAATCTCCCGCGTGTGAAGTGCCTTGATTGTCTTCGAATGAGGTTCGATTGTGTCCAACCTTCTACCCAACACTTTGGCGACTGGGACTCCTAAAATCTTGGCATAAGCCTCGTTGGCATAAACAATTGTCGTATCTAAATCAATCACGAGTACGACATCATTAATGCTATCAAGGATTTTGAATAAGAGTTTACGATCCCACTGGGGAATAATGTCGGTTGTCACAGCATGGGCCCCTATACTCATTTTCATCCCCCACTTTAACTGTATGCTTTATAGACAGTATACAGGAGCTTTGGGTATTAATAAAGTAAATATTTTAAATATTTACTTTATTAATACCCAAATAGGCCATGTCAAACCAGACAATGGCCTATTTGTAGAATCGTATTGACTTCTAACTGATTAATAATGAAGACTGTTTTTTAGCCAACCCACTCCCAAACAGCTGCTACACCCTGACCATGACCAACGCACATTGACTCAACAGCATACTTAGCTCCATAATAGGGCATTTCATGCATCAAAGTGGTCGCAATACGCGCACCTGTGCAACCTAGTGGATGCCCTAGAGATATTCCACTGCCACGGGGATTGAGGAGCGGATGGTTTCTAATACCCAGGAATTCCGTACAGTAAATTGCCTGAGATGCAAAGGCTTCATTGATCTCCCATAAATCAATTTGATTGATGGTCAAGCCAGCCTGTTTTAAGGCCAGCGGTATTGCGATACTCGGTCCTATGCCCATATAGGCAGGATCTACTCCAATGGCTTTGAATCCGATCAACTTCATTTTCGGTTTCAGCCCCAGTTCCTTACACTTTTCCTTGCTCGCTACGAGCACCGCTGCCGCTGCATCATTCGTCTGACTTGCATTTCCTGCTGTTACTGTAGCCAGCTTATCCTTCAAAAATAACGGTTCCAAATTGGCTAAAGACTCCATCGTCGTATCAGGTCTGATTCCCTGATCCTTGTCAACGACCATCTTCTTAGTCGATCCATCCTTCTGGGGTGCGTCTACTTCGATAGGTAATATTTCATCGTTAAACAAGCCCTCTACAGTCGCCTTATGCGCTTTAGCATGGCTTTCAAAGGCCATGAGATCCTGCTTTTCACGGGTAATCCCATACTTACGTGCCACCATTTCTGCAGTCCATCCCATACTCTTGGCATTTTCATCTGTGAACTCACCCAAGCGCGGGTTATGGAGACTTCCAGTACCCATGGGTACATGAGTCATGTGTTGAACCCCACCAGCTAAAATAAGTTCTGATCCCCAGCCCATATTGATCTCAGCGATAGCATTGAAAATGCTTTGCACTCCGGAAGAGCAAAAGCGGTCCACGGTATACCCAGGGACACTATGAGGGAATCCTGCCATAATCGTTGCATAGCGACCAATATTGCCTGCCATATCATTCATAAGGGACGTTCCACCCAGGATCACCCCGTCAAGTTCTACTTTTTTGTTTTCCAGACCGGCCCTAAGCATTAGCTCGTTCATAACCAGAGCAACCATATCATCAGCCCTCAAGTTTGCAAACCAGGAACTTTTGCCCGCTTTAGCAATACCTGTACGAACGCTTTCGACTAAATAAATATCTCTCATTTTTAATATCTCCAATTCACTACCCAAATTCAGCTTACGATTAATACTTCTTCTGGGACCTCTAGAACCGTAGTATCTGCATTCTTAATGACCTCAGACACAGTGAAAATGTTGGGTAACGAGTTGTTGACATAATAACGAGCGCTGGCCACTTTGCCTTTGTAGAAATTGAGGTCAAAATGGTCATCCGCTAATCCAGCAAGGGTCTTACTCGCAACAATCGCTTGGTCCATCAAACACATCGCCACATAGAGTTGGGCGAAAACAAACAAGGTTCTGATCGCATACAGAGTGACTAACTCTCCTTGTTCGTCCTTGTTAGCCTGCCATGAAACAATGGTTCGCCAAACTTCTTCCGCAGACCGGTAGGCTTTTTCTAGGGTAGCCATTTCCTTTTGCAAACCAGCTGCGTTCATATTAGAGTCAATGAAATCCTTGATGCTACCCATCCACATCTTGAAGGGTTCGCCATGATCCATGGTCATCTTGCGGCCTACCAAATCTTTACCATGTATAAATGAGGTTCCTTCCCAAATCGTTAACACTTTAGAATCGCGCATATACTGCTCAACTGGATAGTCTTTCGTGTATCCTACGCCACCCAGACACTGAATGGCCTCAGCCGTCATCAATGCTGAGGTTTCGCTTCCATAACACTTTACCAAAGGTGTTAATATTGCAGCAATATCTGCACATTCCTTGGCTTTTACTTTATCACTGGAGTTCACTGCAATATCCAGGCAATAAAATCCTTTGTATATCATGGCTCTTATTCCTTCGGTATGAGCCTTCATATCCAAAAGCATTCTTCTAATATCAGCATGTTTAATAATGGGTGTCCGTTCCCCTTTAATATAGCCTTGAACGCGGTCAATTGTGTATTGAGATGCTAGAGCATAAGCTGCCGAAGCCTGATTGTTCGCATTATGTCCGGTCCCTATACGGGATTCGTTCATCATATTGAACATCATGGCTAATCCTTTGGAGCGACCCTTTTCATCGGGCGCTGAGCCTAACATAATCCCATAGCATTCATCATTTTCTCCAAAATTTAACATACAGGTAGCCGAACCATGAAGTCCCATCTTATGCTCAATAGCAATGGTGGTAACATCGTTAGGTTTTCCCATACTGCCATCCTCGTTGATCCAGAACTTTGGAACAATATATAGACCTAAGCCAGCTGAACCTTTGACTCCCTCAGGCGGACGTGCCAAAACCATATGAATCGTGTTCTCACAGATGGAACCATCACCC
>Ga0209386_1000479_pt1 | contig 19636 bp, 18 predicted proteins | sample NGEPertwo_FD_184510 | JGI IMG/M metagenome (GOLD analysis project Ga0209386, IMG submission 184510) | Arctic peat soil microbial communities from the Barrow Environmental Observatory site, Barrow, Alaska, USA - NGEE Permafrost154B-two... | ecosystem: Environmental > Terrestrial > Soil > Wetlands...
CCTGATTATTATAAGAAGGAAGGGAAGCTAACTATTGAGGGAAATGTATTTGAAAGCAAAGTAAATCCAACTGAAAATATAATAGACAGCATCAATGAGGATGCCACGTTAAAAGAAGCGGTCAAAGCTTTTGAAAAAACCTATATATCAAAGGTTTTAGATCAATGCGGAGGCAACATGACTGTTGCGGCAAAACAATTGGGGGTGCATCGATCAAACTTATATAAGACTATAAATAGAATCAATGCGTAGCGGAAGCGCTACGCATTGTATTATATTCGCTTCTCTCATGTGTAAATAACGCTACGGAGCAAATCATAGTGATAAACTTATAGGAGAATGCTTGCGTTAAATTTATTCGAATTAGTTGGGTTAGGTGAACATGTACAAACATGGCATGATAATTGCTTCCTATTTAATTTAAATGTTGCAAATAACATTAACCTAAAATCAAATAAACGATATTTTTATGTAAAGTAATGTAAATGATATGTCAAGTTGAACATGGTTAATGATTGCTATATACATAATTTTATATGGCGGCAGTGTTGCATACACGATGATGTGTATTCTGAAAAATAACGAATTAGTAAAAAAGGAAATAGGATTTAGACATAAAGAAAGTGTTAGTTGAGGAGATGGCTTTAAACATCTTATCCCATCAAGTGGCCATGGATATTATTTTACAAATGACATTGTAATTTGTAAAACAAATTTCAAATGAAAATGAAAGGAATTGAAATTATGTTGACTTTAAAAGATAGAACAGCAATGATTACGGGCGGTGCTTCAGGAATTGGTTTTGCTATAGCAACTGAATTTCTTAAAAATGGTATGCGTGTAGCATTGGTTGATATCTGTCAAGATGCTGTCAGGAAAGCAGAAAAAGACCTAAGGGAAATAAGTCTTGATGTGGCTGGATTTGAATGTGATATCAGTGACAATGACAGCATTTCATCAGTAATCACTCTTATTGTCGAAAGATTTAAGGGGATTGACGTAATTGTGAACTGCGCCGGGATATTGAGTTCCGAATCAATCCAGAACACGAAAAGAGAAACCTGGGATAAAATTCTATCGGTTAATCTCAGCGGACCTTTTTTCGTTACTCAGCAGGCTATACCCCACTTGGAAAAAAGCCTTAATCCAAGGATTATAAATATTTCTTCAGTCGCAGGCCGTATGGGTGGCTTTCAAACATCTTTGGCGTATACCAGCTCCAAAGGAGGAATTATTTCTCTCACCTACGGCCTTGCTAGACAACTGGCACCCCAAAAAATTACGGTAAATGCCATCTGCCCTGGAACTGTAGAGACAAAACTTTTACAAGCGTTTTCTGAAGATGCTTTATCAAAACTAAGAGCTCAAATTCCTCTTAAAAGAATCGGGAAAGTAGGAGACGTTTCCGCTGCTGCCTGCTACTTTGCAAGTGAGGAAGCCGAATTTGTAACTGGAGCGGTTCTTGATATAAACGGAGGCATGTTCATGGGATAATCCAGCCAGCTTTTTCCCTGAGAAGGGGGTTAAGGTCATAAATTTAATCATAACTAATTAAAGGAGGAAAAGAATGAAAAGTATTGAAAGAAGAAAAAAAACAATGAAGAGGGATTTTTTGTTAGTGGTGCTATTAGCGAGTCTAGTCCTTCTGTCTTTTGCCGGTTGCGGGGGTAACGACAAAGCGGAAGCTCCGGGGCAAAGCAGTCAGAAAGTGATTACAATTAAAACCGGCGGAACAGTTCCTGACTCGCATCCAATCAGTATCGGTATGTATGCATTTGGAGATGCATTAAAGGATCTGTCAGGAGGTCAGTTAAAGGGAGAGCACTTCTCCAACCTGGTGTTAGGCGGACAGCGTGACATCATAGAAATGGTGCAAAACGGAGCTATCCAAGGTGCTGAATGTTCCATCGCTGTTGTTGCAGGTTTCTCAGATGAAGTAACCATTACTAGTCTTCCTTTTCTCTTTCCTAGCAGAGAGGTTGCATATGAATTTATGGACGGTAAATACGGACAGCAGTTATCTGACCAAGTGGCCTCTGACTCAGGAATTCGATTCCTGGGATATATGGAAAATGGTATCAGAATGCTGTCAAACAGCAAAAGATCGATAGAAACACCGGCAGATATGAAAGGTTTAAAATTCAGAGTAATGGAAAGCCCAATCTACATTAAAATGTTTCAAGCCTTTGGTGCTGCTGCTACGCCTATGTCTTTTGCCGAAGTATATACTGGGCTACAGCAGGGAACTGTTGATGGTCAGGATAATCCTTGGGCGTTGACCGTAGCGCAAAAATTTTATGAAGTAAATCATTATGTAACGGATTTAGGTCATACTTTTGATTTTGCACCTCTTATGATCAACGAGGACTTCTATCAGGGACTTACTGACGAGCAGAAGGGGTGGGTTGATGAAGCAGCAAAAGCTGCGGTTAAAGCAAATAGAGAAGCCTGTATTGCCGCCGACGATGCGAATATCGCAATATTGAAAGAAAATACCGTATATACTGAACTCACAGATGAACAAAGACAAGCCTTCAAAATCGCTGCCCAGCCGGTTTACGATTGGTATATATCCGAATATAATGACAAAGTCAGATTGACTGAATGGCAGGCAGAAATAGACAAAATAGCAAATAAATAATCAATATGTCAAATTTATTAATGCGGTTTATCAAAATAAACCGCATGGTTATTAACATCGCAAGGTCTTTTAGGGAGTGAAAATAAATGAAAATACTACGATTCTTAGATGAGAATTTTGAAAAATATATATGTGCCATTATTCTAGTACTGATGACGCTTATCATGTTCTATCAAATTATAACTCGTTATTTTGGATTTCCATTGGCATGGACAGAAGAAACAGCAAGATACCTGTTTATTTGGTTAATCTATCTGTCGGCCTCCTATGCCGCAAAAATTGGTGCCCATATAAAAGTCGATATTTTATTAACCGTTTTCAAATCAAGAAAAATATTGCTTACATTAAGGATATTTTCCAATACCATATTCTTCATTTTTTCAGCGGTTGTTACTTATTTAATGTATGGACAAGTTACTAATATGCTTTTGAATACGCATCAACTATCAGCGACCGGAAACTGGCCGATGTGGATTCCTTACTCGTCCGTTTTAGTTGGGATGTTTTTGATATCTATTCGCCTGATACAAAACTCGATAATGATTTTCAAGGAGCACAACAATAAGAATTTATCAACCGGCGCAAAAGTTGGTTCTAATTTTATTAAGGGGGGAGAATAGATATGACTGCAGCAATTGTATTGATCGGGTGCTTCTTCATACTTGTTATGCTTAACGTCCCGATCGCAATTTCAATAGGATTTTCTGTTTTAGTATATTTGTTTATTGGGATTGGCACGCTTCCGGTTTATTTTTTGGCCACGAACATGTTTACATCCTGCGATTCATTCCCTCTGATGGCAATTCCTTTTTTCGTTCTTGCAGGGGGGCTGATGGAAAAGGGTGGATTATCTAAAAGGCTTGTCGACTTCTGCGAAACATTTGTCGGTCACATTACCGGCGGATTGGCCATGGTTACCGTATTGGCATGTATGTTTTTCGGAGCTATATCAGGTTCCGCACCGGCCACAGTTGCGGCAATCGGCGCAATTATGCTTCCGGAGATGATAAAGAAAGGATATGATGCGGTTTTTTCCGTTGCCTTAATCGCAACTGCCGGCATTTTAGGAATCATCATTCCTCCAAGTATTCCGATGGTCATGTACGGTGTTGCATCCGGAGAATCAGTAGGAACGATGTTTATGGCCGGGTTCATCCCTGGATTACTGCTGACCACCCTTCTGATGGCGTTCAGCTATTTTTACTGTAAGAAACACGGATATGAAGGAAATGGTCTGAAATTTAGTTTCCCCCGAGTTTGGAGAGGATTCAAGAATGCGATATTAGCGTTGCTAAATCCGGTTATCATTTTAGGAGGTATTTACGGAGGCATCTTTACTCCCACCGAAGCGGCAACGGTAGCCGTTATTTACGCATTTGTAGTTGGAAAGTTTGCCTACAAGGAGTTATCATTGCCAAGCATTTTTAAGAGTTTGACAAACACCGCGGTTACAACCGGTACGATCTTGATCATCGTCGGTACAACCAATACTTTGGGGAAAATATTTACCCTGGAACAAATACCGCGCATGATTGCAGATGGGATATTGGGTATCAGTGATAGTCCCATCCTAATATTGCTTGTACTTAACCTATTCCTGCTTTTGGTCGGAATGTTAATGGAAACAACTTCTGCAATCCTGCTTCTGACTCCGATTCTCCTTCCAATTGTAATTTCCATTGGAATGAATCCAGTACATTTTGGATTAATGATGATTGTTAACTTAGGGATAGGATTTATTACACCTCCGGTTGGAGTAAATTTATTTGTAGCATGCAGTATGGGCAATGTTTCTTTTGAACATGTCGCGATAAAGGTAATTCCTATGATACTGGTAATGTTAGTAGGACTGCTTATCGTTGCCTTTGTTCCGGCCTTGACTTTATTTATCCCACACGTTCTGACAGGCTATTGATTCGGGCTTGTGTAATATATGAAAGGAGTGTAAATATTGAATAAAATGTTTGAAATCAGAGGTAAAAAAGGGATTGTTACAGGAGCGACAAGAGGCTTGGGAAAAGCTATGGCACAAGCCCTTTATGAGGCAGGAGTGGAAATTGTAATTATGGGAACATCAGACCGAATTTTGTCTGTAGCGAAAGAAATCGACGAGACAGAAACAAAGGTTCACGGTATTATTGCAGATTTTCGTGATACACTTAGTGTACAAAATGCTTTTGAAAGTGCCGTGGCGATTCTTGGTGATCTGGATATTCTAGTGAATAACGCTGGCATGCAAATCAGGCATCCCTCTGAAGACTTTCCGATAGAGGATTGGGAGGCTGTACTTGCTGTTAACCTAACAGCTCCGTTTATCATGAGTAAACTGGCAGGCAAAATTATGCTGGAAAAGGGGTATGGTAAAATCATCAATATCGCCTCAGTCCTTAGTTTTATAGGAGGATATACCGTTCCCGCTTATGCCGCCAGCAAGGGCGGCATCGCCCGGATGACGCAAACCATGTGCAACGAATGGGCTTCAAAGGGAATCAATGTAAATGCAATCGCTCCAGGTTACATGGAAACCGATAATACCACGGCAATAAAAAATGACCCTATACGTTACAATCAGTTATTAACTCGTATTCCAACTAATCGGTGGGGAGTTCCTTCTGATATTGTCGGCCCGTTGCTGTTCTTGGCATCTAGTGCTTCTGATTATGTCAATGGAGTAATTCTTCCTGTTGACGGCGGCTTTTTAGGGAGATAACAAAATAGTAATAGAATAAAAGAATTCGAGGAGGATTAGAGCTAATGAATGATGCACCTTTGGATTTCTCTCTTAGGGAAGGCAGTGGTATTCCCTTAGAGAGAAATCCTGTAAGTCCATCAACATTTGTAATCAAAGGCTTTCGTAAATTTATGTAAATAGAGATTAAGAATCTTCCTGCTGGTAAGAATAGGAAATATATCTATTCAAAACGGAAGGGAGATTTTTATATTGCATTACCCTGTGGGTCACAACTTATTATGTACAACTTTTATGTTAAAAATGGATGCTTTAAACTGCGTCAAATCTTGCATTTTGCATCAAATATAGAAAATTGATAGATATCGATAAATACATAAAAACATTTAAGCGCTTGAGGGCTGAAATGACTGGATTTCAGAAAAAATTATTATTGAAGAATGGTTTTGGCATGAAATTTGTATTACATATAAGCATAATATGAAAAGTCATGTCTCGAAGGAACTGGAATTATAGCTAAGGGAGGAAATAATGGATTTTAATTTAACAAAAGAGCAAGAGATGATTCAAAAGATGATGAGGAAGTTTTCAGAAACAGAAGTTGCGCCAATAGCTGAGGAATTAGATGTAGAAGCTAAATTCCCATTTTCATCAGTGGAGAAATTAGGTAAGCTGGGGGTAATGGGTATGCCGTTTCCTGCAGAATACGGTGGAGCAGGAGCTGACTATATAGCATATATTATAGCCATTGAAGAATTATCAAAGGTTTGTGGATCTCATGGAGTGATTGTACAAACACATAATGCACTTTGCTGCTGGCCAATTTTTACTTATGGCACAGAAGAACAGAAGAGAAAGTATCTGCCAGACCTGCTATCAGGAAAGAAATTAGGGGCATTTGGTTTAACCGAGCCAAACGCTGGAACGGACGCTGCAATGCAGCAAACAAAAGCGGTGGATATGGGAGACCATTGGGTAATTAATGGGACAAAAATATTTATTTCTGGGGGTGGAATTGCCGAAGTATACGTAGTAATGGCAATGACGGATAAATCAAAGGGAACCAAGGGAATCAGCGCATTCATTATAGAGTCAAATATGAAAGGCTTTTCTATCGGGAAAAAAGAAAATAAAATGGGAATCAGGGGCTCAATAGCCGCAGAACTGGTCTTCGAAGACTGTATATTACCAAAAGAAAACCTGCTTGGGGAACTTGGTAAAGGTTTTAAAGTCGCAATGACCTCATTAGATGTAGGGAGACTTGGGATTGCAGCACAGGCTCTTGGCATAGCCCAAGGAGCATTTGATCAAACCGTACAATATATGAAGGGAAGAAAACAATTTGGGAAAAGTCTGGATAAATTCCAGGCACTGGCATTTGAGATGGCAGAGATGAGAACGCGAATAGATATGTCAAGATTAATGCTGTATAAAGCGTGCGACAGAAGACAAAGAGGCTTGCCAAGTTCAGTAGAAGCAGCACAGGCTAAATTAGCATGTTCAGAAACAGCTATGTATGTAACGACTAAAGCAGTGCAATTCCATGGAGGATACGGATATATAAAAGATTATCCTGTTGAAAGAATGATGAGAGATGCCAAGATTACAGAAATTTACGAAGGAACATCAGAAGTGATGAAAATGGTAATCTCTGGAGATATATTTAAATAAGGAGGAAGGATAATAATGAAGATAATCGTATGCGTAAAGCAAGTTCCAGATACAAATGAAGTAAGAATAGATCCAATAAAAGGTACGTTAATAAGAGATGGTGTATCAAGCATATTAAACCATGACGATGCGAATGCGCTGGAAGAGGCACTTAAGATAAAAGAGTCTTATCCTGATACACATATAACAGTTCTAACAATGGGACCTCCGCAGGCTCAAGACATGCTTATAGAATGTATGGCTATGGGTGCCAATGACGCAGTGCTTCTGTCAGACAGAGCATTAGGTGGTTCTGACACATGGGCAACGTCAAATGCATTGGCAGCTGGAGTGGCAAAGATAGGTGAATATGATATCATCTTTGCAGGAAGACAGGCAATCGATGGTGATACTGCTCAGGTAGGGCCACAATTGGCAGAAAAATTAGGAATTCCTCAAGTCACTTATGTGAAAGAATTCAGCATAAAAGGAAATGAAATAATCGTAAAAAGAGCTTTAGAAAATGGCTATGAAATAATACAGTTAAGAATTCCATGTCTGTTAACTGCGATAAAAGAGCTTAATAATCCAAGATATATGTCAGTATCTGGTATATACAAAGCTTGTAATACAAAAGTAGCTGTATGGAACGCTGAAGATATTAAGGTGGATCAAACAAAAGTGGGTCTCGAAGCGTCGCCGACAAATGTATATAAGTCGTTTACACCAAAGCCAAAGGGAAAAGGGATTACAATAACAGGGGATTCCACAAAAGCAGTAGTAGAAAATTTAATGTGCGCTTTAGAAGCGAAGCACTTAGTGTAGGAGGCAAGACTAATGGCAATAAATGTTATCAAAAGCAAATGTAAGGGGTGCAATTTATGTGTAAAAGCCTGCCCGTTCAATGCAATAGATTTAATTGATAAAATGGCGGTAATTAATTCAAGCTGCACCGTATGCAATCAATGCATATCGGTTTGCCCGTTTGACGCAATCGAAAAAGAAGAAATACAGGAAAAAGTTATAGATCTTTCAGAATATAAGGATGTATGGATTTTCGCCGAACAAAGAGGTGGAAAGCTCATGGAAGTTGCCTTGGAAATACTAGGGGAAGGTTACAAACTATCAAGAGAAATTGGCCCAAATTGTAAAATCTGTGCGGTGCTGGCTGGCAGTGAAGTTGAACTGATGGTCGATGAACTTTATGCATATGGAGCAGACAAAGTATACGTAATAGAGAATCCATTGTTAAAGAATTATACAACAGATGGTTATACAAAGGTAATGACTGAAGCAATTACAAAGTACAAGCCGGAAATTGTGCTCTTTGGAGCAACACATATAGGCAGAGACCTGGCCCCAAGAATTGCGGCAAGACTGAATACCGGATTGACAGCAGATTGCACAAGATTGGATATCAGCACAGCGAATTATATGGATTACCTGCAGACGAATACAACAGCAGACACCTCGAATTTAGATAAGAATTCTCATGATAAGAACCTTAAGCAAACAAGACCTGCATTTGGTGGAAACTTGATGGCAACGATAGTATGCACGAAGAAAAGGCCTCAAATGTCTACAGTAAGACCTGGTGTAATGGATAAAAGAGAAAAGGACATCAGTCTGAAAGGTTTGAAAGTTGCAGTTGAATGCAAAATTGAAGAAAGTGATATTAGAACGAATGTAATGGAAATCATCGAGGCAGCAAAAGAATTAGTATCTTTAACAGATGCAGAAATAATTATATCTGGGGGAAGAGGACTCGGTGATCCATCAGGGTTTGAATTAATATCGAAATTGGCAGAAAAGGTGGGTGGAGTTGTAGGGGCTTCTCGTGCAGCTGTTGATTCTGGCTGGATAGATCACTCACATCAGGTTGGACAGACGGGAACAACAGTTAAGCCAAGAATATATTTTGCGTGTGGTATTTCAGGTGCAATCCAGCATGTATGTGGGATGCAGAATTCGGATATAATTATAGCCATAAATAAGGATATTGAAGCTCCTATTATGCAAATTGCAGATTATGCAATTCATGATGATTTGTTTAAAATTATACCGGAAATTATTGAACAGTGGGATAAATAGAGAGGAATAAATATGAAATCATGTGTTATAACAGGGGCAGCAAGAACTGCAGTAGGCAGGTACCTTGGAAGTCTAAAAACAGTAGAAGCCCAAGACTTGGGTGCTGCCGTTTTAATTGAAGCAGCTAAAAGATCAAACATCGAATTAAATTAAATAGATCAGGTGATAATGGGAGACGTTTATGGATACACGCCAAATGTTGCAAGGTGCGCATCATTACTTGCAGGAATCCCTGAAAGTACGCCTGCTTATGTAGTGGATCGCCAATGTGCGTCATCGATTCAGGCTGTAGCGAGTGCCTGCTATGAAATTTCGGCTGATGAGGCAGATATTATTTTGGCTGGGGGTGTAGAGGTGATGTCCAGGCTCACCTATTATCTGCCTCCAGAAACAAGATATGAACCAATGAGATTGGGAGATAAACATCTTTATGACTCCTTCTCACATGGCGTAACAATTGTTCAGCCGCAGTCCATGTATCCTGGTATGAATATGGGGTTAACTGCTGAAAATGTTGCTGAGAAATATGGAATTACCAGAGAAGAACAGGATCTGTTTGCAGTAGATAGTGTTGAAAAAATGAAAGCAGCGATGACTGAAGGAAAATTCAAGGATGAAATTCTTCCATATGAAGTGAAGTTAAGAAAGAGTAATTTTATATTTGATACTGACGAGCATATCAATATGAGTACAGACTATGAATCGCTAAGCAAATTGAGACCTATATTTAGAACCGATGGGAAAGGTAGTGTAACAGCCGGAAATTCATCTGGTATGAATGACGGAGCATCAGCCGTCGTTGTAATGTCTGAAGAAAAAGCAAAGGAACTTGGTCAAAAACCTTTGGTTAGAATAGTGAGCATAGCAAGTGCAGGAGTGAATCCTGCACTTATGGGAATCGGCCCGGTACCAGCCATTAAAAAGGCTTTAAAAAAGGCAAGGCTGACGCTGAAGGACATGGACTTAATTGAATTAAATGAAGCGTTTGCAGCACAAAGTTTAGGCGTATTAAAAGAATTAGGGATGGATATGGGAACTGAAATCTATAAGAGAGTAAATGTAAATGGTGGAGCAATTGCTCATGGACACGCACTTGCCAATAGTGGAACCAGGCTTATTACAACTCTTATTTATGAAATGAAGCGACGTGATGCCCGATATGGATTAATATCCTTATGTATCGGAGGAGGTCAGGGAATGGCTTTGATAATAGAAAACATAAAATAAGAAGGCAGTGAAAGGGGCGGAAATAATGGAAATCAAGAAAGTTGGTGTAATAGGCGCTGGGATGATGGGAGCAGAAATTGCACTTTGTTTTGCCAAAGTGGGTATTGAAACAATTTTAGGCGATATTTCTAAAGAAATAGCAGATAAAGGGAAAGAAAAACAATTAATGATTTTGGAAAAGAGCATAAAAAAAGGAAAGCTTGACCCTTCTAAAAAGGAGGAAATCCTTTCAAAGGTTCAAACCACCGGTAATCTGAATGATATGGCAGACTGCGATTTTATAGTTGAAGCGGTGCTTGAGGTATTTGAAATTAAAAGCAAGATTTATAAACAGCTGAATGAAATATGTAAACCAGAAACTATCATTGCAAGCAATACGTCTAGTATCTCCATTACCAAGCTGGCATCAGGTGTCAGCAAGGAACGGGCAAAGAACTTTATTGGAACGCATTTTAATTCGCCGGCAAGTGTTATGAAGCTTGTAGAGGTTATTCCTGCCTTGCTGACAAGTGAAGAGTGTGTTGAAAATACAATGGCTTTATTGGAGACAATTGAAAAGGAAGCTGTAAAATGTAAAGATGTTGTTGGCTTTGGTTTAAACAGACTGTTTCATGCCTTTTATCTTGAGGGCTGTCGACTTGTGGATGAAGGGGTTTGTTCTGTTGAGGATGTCGACAAAATATGTCTTTATGGATTAGGGCATCCTATTGGGATATTTAAACTACTCGATCTGATGGGACATGATTTAAATATGAAGGTGGATGAAATATTATTTGAAGCATACGGTGACAGGTTTAGGCCAAGTCCGGTCATTCAAAGATTGGTAGACTCAGAAATGCTAGGAAGGAAATCTACCATAGGATTTTATGATTATAATCAAGAAAAGCCTAAACCAAGCTTTTAGGAAGAACTGACAGATAATCTGAAAACAGGAGAAAGAGGCACTTATGGAAAAAATAGTAACTTCAAAGCAAATGCTTGGGGAATTATTAGAAAAACATTATAGAACTGCAATAGATGCAAAAACTGATGGTAAGCTGGTAGCTTGGGCCACATCCATTTGCCCGCAGGAATTACTTGAAACAATGGGGATTGATGTAGTATATCCTGAGAATCACGCCGCAGCAATAGGAGCAAGGAAAGACGCCATGCGTTTTATTCAACAAGTAGAAGGAAAAGGATATTCAAACGATATTTGTTCTTATGCAAGAGTGAACATTGGTTATGTAGATTTGAAATTTTCTGAGGCTGAAAATATTCCAATGCCTGACTTAATATTCTGCTGCAACAATATATGCAGTACAGTAACAAAGTGGTATGAAAATTTAGCTAAAGTATTAAATATCCCCTTAATTATGTTTGATATGCCTTTTAATCATACATTTGATATTCCTGAATATAGTATAAAATATATGGCAGGGCAAATTAAGCATGCCATTAAACAACTTGAGGAGATAACTGGAAAAGAATTTAACTATGACAAACTCAAAGAGGTTATGAAAATATCGGCAGATACGGCAAGATGGTGGAAAAAGGCAACCGATTTAAATAAAAACCATCCATCTCCTTTAAATGGATTTGACATGTTTAACTATATGGCAATGATTGTATGTAATAGGGGAAAGATAGAGGGAAGAGATTTATTTAAATTATGGCACGATGAGCTCGCTGCAAAAGTGGAAGCTGGAATTGGTCCATGGAAAGATCAAGAAGAAAAATATCGTATCATGTGGGATGGAATCGCTTGTTGGCCACATCTAGGGGACACCTATAAAGTGCTTAAAAAATATGGTGTTAACATGGTAACTTCAACATATCCGGAGTCATGGACTGTAATATATGATACTGGGGACATTGAGGGTATGGCGAAAGCATATGCATCAAATTACGCAAATCGCAATCTGGATTATGGTACGAAAAATGTTGCAAGGCTGGTTAAAGAATTTGATTTGGATGGTATTCTTTATCACTCGAACAGAAGCTGCAAACTAATGGACTTTAGACAGTATGAAGTACAGCGAAGGGTTGAAGTCATGACAGGAATTCCATCAGTGGTTTTTGACGGAGACCAGACGGACCCAAGAGTTTTCACGTTGTCACAATATGAAACAAGAGTACAGGCCTTAATTGAAATGATGGAAAAAAACAAAGAATTAAGGAGGAACAGTTAATGAGCAATTTAAAGTCACTGTTTGATGAATTAATTGAGGCAGGTTCAAACCCTAAAGAAACCGTTCTGAAATCAATGCAGGACAGGAAAAAAGAGGCTGTTGGATGCTTTCCGATATATACACCTGAAGAAATTATTTATGCTGCAGGATATATTCCTATTGGAATGTGGGGTGGGTCTACAGATTTAAAGAATGCAGACAAATATCTTCAGGGGTTTTGCTGCTCAATAATGAGATCAAATATTGAATATGGCATGAAGGGTACTTACAGTTTTTTAAAGGCAGTTGTTATCTCCACTTTCTGCGATACTTTAAAATGTATTTGTGAAAACTGGAAGGTGGCAGTGCCAGGGATTCCAATCATTCCAATTGTTTATCCACAAAACAGAATGATTGGAGCCGGGAAAGAGTATTTGAAAGAAGAGTTTAAAAGGGTTGCTTCGGAATTAGAAAAGCTTTCTGGAAATGCGATAACAGATGATGCACTTGCTGAATCATTTGAACTTTACGAAGAATTCAGAGGAGCAATGAGAGAATTTACAGTGGCCACGGGAGAACATTTGAACACTATCGATGCAAAAACCAGGCATCTGATTATCAAAGCTGGATTTTTTATGGATAAAAAAACATATACTCCTAAAATTAAAGAAATTACAAAGGAACTCAATGCCTTGCCAAAGGAAGATTTTAATGGCATAAAGGTAATAGCAACGGGTTTAATTGCAGAACCGACAGCATTACTGGATATTTTGGTTGAAAATAATATTGGGATTATTGATGATGATCTTTCGCAGGAATCTAGAGGATTTAGAGTAGCCGCTAGAAAAGAAGGCACGGTATATGAAAAAATGGTTGGCAGAATTGTTGATCAAAGAGGCTGCACTTTCCTGTTTGAAGAGGCAAAGACTAGAGGAGCAATGCTGATTGACATGGTAAACAAACATCAGGCTGATGCAGTTCTTGTAATAATGATGAAATTTTGTGATCCGGAAGAATTTGATTATCCGATTTATAAAGAAGAAATAGAAAGCAATGAAATCCCAATTTTATATGTTGAAACGGAGCAGCAAATGGATTCCGCAGAGCAAATCAGAACAAGGATACAAAGCTTCGCAGAAATGTTGACGGTGGTGGTGTAAAATGTTTTTAGGAATAGATATTGGATCTAAAGTGCAAAATTGAAAATTACGCCTAAAATCATTAAATCCAGTCATTAGAAAATTTAGACGTGAATGAAAAGTATATTTAACTTTTATGACTTCAGTTGGTATGTAAACATTAACATATATTTATTAAGAAACAGAATGTTTGTATGACAAAAAATAAAATGAATTGAGGCTCTTGGATAATCACCAGGAGCTTTTAAAATATAGAAAAATTTGTAAATAATAATATTGTGTAATATAATTTGTGGCATAAAGTAGTAATATATTTGTTCGAGTTGAAATGATTGAGTAACTTGTATTTTCAATCACATAAATAAGTTCAACTGTGCAGAAAAAGATAATCATTATAATGAAAGAATTGACTTCGACGAATTGCTAAGTAACACCAAGGAGGAGTATTGTGTAAGAGAATAGTTCGAATAATATTTCTGATGAAAAGGTTCAGTTATTAAAATCCGAGTTCAAAAAATATATTAATGATAATTACCCACAGTTTAAAGATAAGAGCACTATTCTTAGCGATGCATTTTATCCTCTTCGATATGATATAGGTATGGACTTCTGGGATATTTTAGAAAATAGAAATTCAATAAATAGTTGTCGGGAACTCCTTGAAGAATATTTTGAAAATGTGCGCAAACGTAAATCACCAATAAGTGATTCACACACATACATTAGAGCCATAAAAATGCTGAAGGAATTTGTTGAATTTTCTTATGGCGATGTCAGGTCTTTTTTACAACTCCCAATCGCAGAAATTGATGAGTTGCATATTTCAAATAAAATTAAAACAACGGCAGAAAAGAAATTGAGTATAGTGCCATTGAGAGTTGACATACCGAAGCCATGTTGTGATGAAGTTTCAAAATATTTATTGCCATGGGATAAATTGGAAAATTATGCATTACAGGAAAGTGCACTTAACAAACTCTTTTTCAAAACTTACCCAAATAATAATGATATTGACGATATTTTAATAAAAGTTTCGGCTTTGAATGATTTTTATAGCACAAATATTTACTCGCCATTTCAGGTGGCCAAGCATATTTTAAATCTACATATAGATGATAGACTTAAAGAGGGTGATGTAACTTTGGTTAATGATATTGCTAAAGTATCAATGACCAATGGTAATGTGATAAATTTTTATTCATTCGCAACAAAGTACTGCAGCCATCACCAGCCACTGGATTTTCCAATATACGATAGTTTTGTAGATCAACTACTCCGCTATTCCAGAAATCGAGATGGATTTTCCAATTTTGGAAGTAGTGATTTGAAAAGCTAAAGCCATCTTAAAGATGTGTTGCTTCAATTCAAAAAAATTTATTACCTTGAACCCTATAACTTGAAGGATATTGATAAATACCTCTGGCAACTGGGTAAAGAGAAATCCCCGAAAAAATATTATTAACTAATATTAGAAATCCCCAGAAATGATAATGAATCTTTCAAAGAATCTGCAGATAAATTTATTAATGTTACTGTAGAACTTAGTAAAAATATTGCAGATTTAAAGAAATGGAGTTGTAAATATGAGTATAATAAATTTTGAGGAGCAGCTTAAAGATTATGTGGGCAATTTACACCCTTTAGCTATGAAATTGTTCTATCCTAAAGGTGAAAAACAAATAGAGTATAGAGCTAGAGGACTGAATGCTTTAATAGAATCAAATATAAATTTAAAAAAATTATTAGAAATATATGATTACCAATCCATAATGTTAGCTATGGAGAACCCCGCCTTTCCATATGATGCATTTCTAAAAACAACAAATAAATATGGAAATGAGTTGGATCGTTATGATATTGTTTTGCTCATTTCCTTTATAGTAGTTGGACAACCAAATGAAGAAGACCATTTTATTTCAAATGAAAAAATTAAGAATATTAATTCATATTCAATAAAACTGCTTAAAACATTTGGCAATATAGAAAGAAATACTTGTGGTAATGAAATGCTTGGTGCCTTTGGAGAGTTTGGGTATGAAATCACAAATCCTATACCAGTTCATGGGTTTTCTGGTATTGAAAAATATTTTAATGGGCTTTGTTCGTCTGACGGTCAAGAATTCACATATACACGAATCGGCTCAAGTTCCACATCAAATATAAAGGAGTTTGTTGATAGTTATACGATTAGCTTTATTGATAAAAGGGATAAGACGTTGTATATGAGCATATATAACACAAGTAATTCAAAAAAAACACCCGACGGATTTGTTTTGAAAAATAATTTGAATCGAACAGATGATTCCATTAATATTATAAATCCTTACACTGGCAATGAGGGTATTATTGCTATTGGACAAGAAGCTAGATTGAAGCAAATATTAACAACTAATGGTATAATAAAATTATCAGAGGTTAGACCATCTCAATTTGAAAACGAGTTGTTATTTGGAGAATATAAAGATGCAATAATGGAAGTGTATATAAAATTAGGAGGAATAGAAGAGGAGTATGCTTATAGAGGTAGATGGGACATAATATCAGAAGGATATATAATTGAGCTTGATGAGCAACTGCATTTCAATCAATATAGACTAGAAACTTTGGAATCTTCTTTGTATAAAGACCTTATAAAATTCCCACTTGCAGTATATAGAAATTACTGTATAGAATTTAGCGGAAACTGTTTAAGAGTGGGTTCGCATGGCGGAAAATGGTCTAGTGATGCTGCGGAAAGGATGTTCGGACCATCTGAAAATCCTGGAGATTTAACTGGTAGTGGTAGCGCTAGATGGAAGCAAAGAGCGTTTTATGATTTTGTAAAGGATATATCAACATTTATTACAAATATTCCCTTTGTCAGATTATCCACATATGATGATATTGATTACCAGGGGCAAAAACACAAACTGGGAGACTTATTAAAAAATGATTTTATATCAAGCAAAGATGCTGCGACAGGGATTCAAAAAATAATAAATGAAAGATGGTATTAGAGAAACGTATTTAGATAATAGTGATAAAGTCATAATAATACTAATTGATAATTAATTAAATGCAGGAAGAGGTTAAAGCTAAATGGAATTACTCAAGTTGAAAAAGATTTTAATGATCTTAGGACCAATAGCAATTGTAGTAACTTTACTAATTGATATGTCCATAAAACAAGGAACCATTCCATATTTTCAAATTAATAAAAACTATATTTATTATATTTTCTCGGGAATATGTACGGTAGCTACTTTAGGGAGCGCGTTTATCGGTATTTTTATTAATATTTCTTCCAATAAATATTTTGGTTTTACTCTGAAAGAAATTATTAAATTTAAATCAGTGGGAATAAGCTTCACAAATATTGTATGCGTATCTTTGGGGTCAATTATTTTGTCAATTCCGATTTTGGCTATTACATTTGCAACTTCAATGACATTTCTGGCCATACTAATGACGGCGTATATTTTAATAAATTACGCGATTTTGGGGAATATATTATCTAATGAAGATATATTAAAAAATACGATTATTGTAGAGATAGAAAAGCAAATTAAAACTGCAGATAACCCGAAATTAATTGACTGGATTAATAGGTGGCTACCCGAATTAGAAGTAGCAATCGAAAACAGTAACGGGCAAGTTCAAGACGATTACATTTCATTAATTAAAAAAATTGCATTTGTTAGTCAAGAAAAAAGCAGAAATGACGTTAGGTTTAGATTGGAAGATGGTATTGGAAAAGCTTTCATAAAAGCGAATGATTATTTGGGGATTGTTGATGCATATCAAAAAATCATAAATTTAAATAGCACGAAAGATACATCTATTTTTGATGAAAGGTCTATACTGGAGAAATCTATTAATAGATTGGAGTACTATAATGCTGAAGAACTTTCGAAAACCGATTTTTCTGGGAATATAAGGGATATTATAAGTAAGCTTAAAATACACGAGAGTATCGCAATTTTCATTCTTATTCGTTACTACATTTCAATTTATTCAAATACAGTCATCGGCGAGGAATTAAAGTTCAAACTGCTTGAAATTTATTTTCAAGAATTATGCATGCTATTAAGTGAGGATGTTAATAATGTAGGAATCAAAACATTGATATATATTTATAAACACGGCATTCTTCAAAATGAAAAAGAAGAAGACCGTATAAGAATGTATTTAATTCTCGTAAAACAGTTGTATTTGAAAAACCACTATATTGAAGAAAATGGTTATATCCCTGCGATTTCACTACTATTTAGGGCTATTTATTTCTATTCTTTTATTGAAATTGAATCAATAAACCCAGAGTATCGGCGAAAATTAAAGCTCATACTAAACCAAAAAGTTGAGACCATGGATAATGTGGAAATCTCATTACCAATGATGATAAAAAAATATTCTGATCCTGTGGTGAAATTTTTAATAAAGAATTCATTTGTTGAAAATCACTTTGACGAATTTGAATATTTTTCTCCAGGAATTGGCGTAAAAACACCGGTAAGCACAATTGAAAGGAAAATGGGATTTGCATTTTATTTGTATTGCATCTTTGGTTATAAATTTTCGAAATTCCCGATAGAAGAGTATTTAGAGGATGGCGACATATCTGAAAATATAAAAAGGAGGTTATGCAAATCGATTCTTGGGGTATATAACGATGATGGGATTCTAAACCAACAGGCAAAGAACGATATAAATCAATTGCAAATGTGCTTAGAAGTTAAGGAAATTTTGCCTGAAAGTTATTTTAAGAAGACCTATGATTATTTGAACGATTATCTAATAAAATTAGAAGAAACACAAACCGGTGAAATAGTTAAAGACATAAAAAAAGAAAGCCTTCAGAAGCGGTTGGATGAATTAATGAGAGGCAATCCACTTATTGAATTGGATGATAACTTAGATCTAGTTAGTGCCGGAGAATATCAAATAAAGCCTCATTATGAAAGAGTCTTTCCTAATCATGAACAAATGGTTGCGAGGGAAATACAACATAGTATTTGTGAAGCTGTAAATATAATTATAGAAGAAATATTATATCCTGTTAAACTTAAATTTAATAAAGAAGGAGTTTTGAAACTACTCAATGAAATAGAAGGTAGAAAAATCAATTTTAGAAACTATACGTTTGTTGACGATTGGGGCATAGATGCCGAAACTCGAAAATCTAGTGAGTACGAAAAATTAAGAACACTTATTAGTGAAATAGAACCTAAGTATACAAATGAGATAAACCATCATCTTTTTCTTTCAAATGGAGGAGTAAAGGTAAATGCTGAAATCGTATCATTTTTACAGGAGAATCTTACTGAAGATCAGATTGATAAATATGTGGAGACATTTAAAGTTGCAGAGGCAAGATATAAAATCGATGGTGTTGTATACGATAAAGAAAGAGCAATAAATAGGGTAAAAAGCAATATTGTAATTGTTTCTGCAGTCTTTAAAGTTAAAACTAATATAGACGAAAATAGCGGTTTTAGAATTGTTTTTCGTTAAACATTTAATTTAATTCAAAGAATTAAATCAGTAATATAAAGAATAAACGCCAGAAGGTTTTGTACTAAAATATGCATATTTTATAATTGTGACCTAATTATAGTAAAATTAACGACAATCTATTTTGTCAAATGAAAACGAAAGCAATGGGTTTTGAGGAATAATTAACGACAAACTATTTTGTCATAATACATTATGTTTTCCGGCTATTATTTAAGAAAATTTGATATAATAGATTATAATATGAATAGGGGCCTGAATCGATTCATAGTATATTTCCCCCCCCCTGTTTAATATTAGAAAAAATAGGGACTTTCCCAATGGATAGAACTACAATGAATTTGTTCTATCTTGTGTTTGGAATCTGATTCGTTCTTTTTGCAGTATATGCGGTGATCGCTTTTTTATATGTTAAAGCAAGGCATTTCCCTAAGGAAAAGGCAGGAATTATTGAATTTGCCATGACTGGTCCCAACACTGGGTTTATGGGTTTCCCTATAACTCTTTTGTTTTTTGGAGAGAAGGGATTACTGTTAATACTGGCATTAAATTCAGTGCT
>Ga0209386_1000481_pt1 | contig 19480 bp, 18 predicted proteins | sample NGEPertwo_FD_184510 | JGI IMG/M metagenome (GOLD analysis project Ga0209386, IMG submission 184510) | Arctic peat soil microbial communities from the Barrow Environmental Observatory site, Barrow, Alaska, USA - NGEE Permafrost154B-two... | ecosystem: Environmental > Terrestrial > Soil > Wetlands...
GAGGTCCGCCCTGAGGCGCGTGAGGACCGGCCCAACGGCAGGAGCCACAGGCCCAAGCGCCGGCCGGACGAGGCCGCGCCGGAACCGCGCGAGCCGGAGCCGGCATTCAGCGTCGCGCCGGCGCGTAAGGAGCCCCGCCCGACACCGGCGCCGAGTGCCGAAAGTACAGCCGACGCGGAGCCCGCCAGCCGCCGTAGAGGCTGGTGGTCACGAGGCTAGGACGCTTCGCGCCTAGGAGATTTGAGGGGGCGCTGAACGGCGCCTCCTCGTTCCTCTTTACCTCTTGCCTAGCGCGTCTTCAGCTTAGCGTGTCTTGAGCCAAGTGCCGATGCGGCGGGCCGCTTCGCGCATCGCGTCTTCCGACCCCGAATAGCAGAACCGCAGATAGCGCCCTCCCCGGTCGGGATCGAAATCGATGCCCGGCGTCACGGCCACGCCGATCTCACGCAACATGGTTTTGGCGAACGCCTCGCTGTCGCCGGTGAAGCGGCTCACGTCGGCGTAGAGATAGAACGCGCCGTCAGCAGGAAGAATTGCATCGAGGCCGGCGCGCGGCAGCTCCTCGAGCAGCATGGCGCGGTTGCGCGCATAGCCCGCCTTGATCGCCTCAAGCTCGTCCAGCCCATCGAAAGCGCCGAGTGCGGCGACTTGCGAGATGGCCGGCGGCGAGATGTAGAGATTCTGCGCCAGGCGCTCGATGGGACGCACCAACGCCTCCGGCACCACGAGCCATCCGATGCGCCAGCCGGTCATGCTGAAATATTTGGAGAAGCTGTTGACGACGATGGCGTCGTCGGAATGCTTGAGCGCCGTGTCGGCGGGCGGGCCGTATTCGAGGCCGTGATAGATCTCATCGGAGATGAGCCACAAGCCTTGCCGCCGGCAGGCCTCGGCGATCTCAGCCAGGCGGGGGCCGAGGACCATGGTTCCGGTCGGGTTGTTGGGACTGGCCAAGAGGAGGCCAGCAGCACCGTCTGCGGCGAGGCGCGCCACGTCGGCCGGCGTGGGCATCCATCGCCCCTGGCCGGAGGTCTCGATCAGATGCGGCCTCAAGCCCAGCGCCTTCAGGATCTGGCGGTAGCAGGGATAGCCCGGCGACGGCAGGCCGACCGCGTCTCCCTGGCCGAGGATGGCCAGGAAGGCGAGCACGAAGCCTGCGGAGGAACCGGCCGTGACGACGACCCGTTCAGGCCCCACCACGACGCCGTAGCGCTCCCGCACATACCGGGCGATGCGGTCGCGCAAGGCCGGCATGCCGAGCGCCTCGGTGTAGCCGAGCCGCTCCGTCGCCAGCGCCCGTTCCGCCCGCTCGCGCGCGGCCCGTGGCGCGGGCGTCGCGGGCTGGCCCACTTCCATGTGGATGATGTCCTCTCCCCTCGCCTCCCGCGCATTGGCCTCGCCCATCACGTCCATGACGATGAAGGGATCGATGGCGCGGTCTTCAGGAAGCGGCCGGGGCAGCCCTCGCAGGTTCGGCTTGTCGTTCACGGGGCGTCCTCGCGCATTGTTGATTGATGCCTACGCCGCGGCGTCACGTTGTCGCCTCATTCAAAAGTCAAGCAAGCCAAAGCTTGGCAAAGGCGGGGGCCGCAAGCGGCATGCCAGCCTAACGCCCGAAGAAGGCGGTAGAAAACTGCGTCTTTGCCCGCTCCGCGCAAGCCTATACGATCAAGCCTCACCATGCCTGCTCTGGCTCAATCCCGACCCAATCGAGCGCCGTTGCGGCTTCGCACGGGGCTCGCGGTCGCGCTCATCGGCTGCTTGGCCGCCTCGACCACGGCGGAGGCTCAAGGCATCATCCGCGATGCGGAGACCGAAGCGCTCATCCGCAGCTACGCCAAGCCGATTTTCCGCGCGGCCGGGCTCAGCTCGCAGAACATCCAGATCCATATCGTCAACGACCGGAACTTCAACGCCTTCGTGGTCGATGGGCATAACATGTTCATGCATGCCGGAACGTTGATGATTGCGGACACGCCCAATCAGGTCATCGGCGTGATCGCGCATGAGACCGGCCATATCACCGGCGGCCATCTGGCGCGGCTTCGCAACCAGGTATCCAAGGCGAAGTCGGCGGCGATCATGTTGCAGATTCTCGGCCTCGCGGCCATGGCCGGCGGGGCGCTGGCAGGTGCCCCGAGCGCCGGCCAGTTGGGCATGGGCGCTGCCATGGGCGGCAGCGACGCGGCCATGCGCTCTTTTCTGGCCTATCGCCAGACAGAGGAGTCGTCCGCCGACCAAGCGGCCATGGTCTTTCTGAACGCCACCAAGCAATCCGGCCGCGGCATGCTCGAGACGTTCGACGTCTTGGCCGACAAGCTGCGCGGCATCCAGGGCATCAACCCTTATTTGATGACCCATCCACTGCCCCAGACGCGCATTAACCAACTCCGGGAGCTGGTCATCGCCAGCCCGTATTACGGCAACACCGACCCGCCCGAGCTGAAGTTCCGCCATGACCTGGTAAGGGCCAAGCTCGCCGGCTTTCTCGACAAGCCGGAGATCGCGCTTAACCGCTATCCGGAGACCGACACTTCGCTACCGGCGGTCTATGCGCGGGCCATCGCCACCTATCGGCAATCGGGTGTGCAAGCCGCCATGCCGATGTTCGACCAGCTCATCGCCGCCCAGCCCAATTGGCCGTATTTCTACGAGACCAAGGGACAGTTCCTGTTTGAGAGCGGCCGCGGCGCGGCGGCAATCGCGCCGCTGCGCAAGGCGGTGGAGCTCGCCCCGAACGAGGCGCTCATCCAAATCATGCTGGGGCAGGCTCTGCTCGGCACCAACGATCCGCGATATCTCGACGAGGCCATCAACAACCTGCGCGGGGCGCTCGTGCGCGAAAATACGTCGGCGATGGGCTATCGCCAGATCGCCTCGGCCTTTGCGCGCAAGGCCGAGCTGACCAATGCATCGGGCGCCAAGCGCCAATACATGGCGCAAGCTTCACTTGCGTCGGCCGAAGCCTATTTCTATGAAGGGCGCTTAAACCTGGCCAAGGTTCAAGCCAAGCGCGCCAAAGCCGGATTGATCAACGGCACGCCGAACTGGATCAGGGCTGAGGATATCCTTGCCTTCGAAGTCCCTGGCCGCAACTGACTCTAGCCCCCGGAGACCTGAGCATGACCCCTAAGTCTGGCCTGGCCACAGCCTTGGTCGCCGCCGTGGTGGCGGCCATCGTCAGCGCCGCCACCATCGCTGTCATCTGGCGCGCGGCGCCAGGGGTGGTCGATGCCCCTTCCGCCAAGCTGGAGGAGAAGCAAGTCGTCGAGATCGTGCGGAATTATCTCACCAAGAACCCCGAGATCCTGGTGGAGATGACGACCGAGCTCGACAAGCGCCAGCAGGAAGAGCAGGCCACGCAGCAGGAAAAGTCCATCAGCGAGAATGCCGATGCCCTATTCCGGTCGCCGCTCGCCTTCGCGGCGGGCGATCCGAAAGGCGACGTCACGGTGGTCGAGTTCTTCGATTACAATTGCGGCTACTGCAAGCGCGCGATGCCCGAGGTCGTCAAGCTCATCGACAACGACGACAAGGTGAAGCTCGTGCTCAAGGAGCTGCCGATCTTCGGCGACGACTCCGAGGACGCCGCCAAAGGCGCGCTCGCGGCGCATAACCAGGGCAAGTATTTCGAGATGCACCAGAAGCTGTTCACCGAGCCCGGCAAGGCCAACAAGGAGAAGGTCCTGCGCATTGCCAATCAGATCGGTCTCGACGTGCCGCAACTCGAAAAGGACATGGACAGCGCGTCGATCCAGGAGGCGCTCGACGAGTCCAGAGAGCTCGCGCAGAAACTCGGCCTGCAAGGCACGCCGCTCTACCTGATCGGCGACCGGATCATCCCGGGGGCGCCCGACGACCTCTACGATCAGCTGGTCGAAAAGGTGACGGAGGTCCGCGAGAAGGGCTGCAGCGCCACATGTTGAGGCTTAACCTCAAGGGGCATGTCGCCTCTTGAGGACGCTCGCGCCTTTTGCCGAACGGCGGAAAAGCTGATAAAGGCCCCATTTCCAGTGCCGCGCTTGGGCTTTTGTGGTCCCGTGCAGCCAAGATAGGCGCCCCAAATCAGCCATGGCCGAACCGATTTACATCCTGAACGGTCCCAATCTCAACCTGCTCGGGACCCGCGAGCCGGAGGTCTACGGCACGGAGACGCTGGACGACCTGCGTCAAAGGTGCGAGCGGAAGGCCCAAGCGCTTGGCCTGTCGGTCGTGTTCCGGCAAAGCAATCTTGAGGGCGAGCTGGTGACGTGGATCCAGGAGGCGAGGACGGAGGCAAGCGGCATAATCGTCAATGCCGGGGCTTTCACCCATACCTCGATCGCCATGCTCGATGCGCTACTTGCTTGTCCGGTTCCGTCCGTGGAGGTGCATTTGACGAATATTTTCACCCGCGAGCCGTTCCGCCACCGGTCCTATATCTCCAAGGCCGCCAAGGGCGTGATCTGCGGCTTCGGCGGGTTGGGCTACGAGCTTGCGATCGAGGCACTGGCCGCCACGATCGCTCCCGACAACGCCGGCTGACGGGCAGGATAGGACACCGATGACTAAAGACGCGGGCACCCTCGATAAGGATCTCATCAGAGAGCTCGCCGGGCTTCTCGAGGAGACCGGCCTCACGGAGATCGAGATTGAGCTCGAGGGACGCCGCTTCAGGGTCGCCCGCGGCGTCAATCTCACCACGACCCTGACGACGAACTCCGACGGCGTCCCGGTCGAGACCCGCGAGCATCGCGATGCCAAGCCGCGCGGCTCCCAGACCGAGGAGATCGCAGTCCACCCCGGCACGGTCACTTCGCCGATGGTCGGCACCGCCTATCGTTCGCCCGAGCCCGGCTCGCCGCCGTTCGTCGAGATCGGCAGCCGGGTGGCGGCAGGCCAGACCCTGATCATCATCGAAGCCATGAAAACCATGAACCAGATCCCCTCGCCGAAGGCCGGCATCGTCCTCGCCATTCTCATCGAGGACGGCCAGCCGGTGGAATATGGCGAGCCTTTGGTTGTGATCGAGCAACGCTAGCCACACGGATGTTCGATAAAATCCTGATCGCCAACCGGGGAGAGATCGCACTTCGCATCGAACGTGCCTGCAAGGAGCTTGGCGTCGCCACGGTGGCGGTTCACTCCACGGCCGACGCCCACGCCATGCATGTGCGGCTCGCCGACGAGAGCGTTTGCATCGGCGCCCCGCCCGCCAAGGACAGCTATCTCAATATCCCGGCGATCGTCGCCGCGTGCGAGATCACCGGTGCCGACGCGGTGCATCCGGGCTACGGCTTCTTGGCGGAAAATGCCCGCTTCGCCGAGATCCTCGAGGAGCACAAGATCGCCTTCATCGGCCCGACGGCCGAGCATGTCCGGCTGATGGGCGACAAGATCAAAGCCAAGGAGACCGCCCTGTCGCTCGGGATTCCCGTCGTGCCGGGCTCTGACGGCGCCGTCGGCACCTTCGCCGAGGCCAAGAGCATCGCCGCGGAGATCGGCTACCCGGTCATGGTCAAGGCCTCGGCGGGCGGCGGCGGGCGCGGCATGAAGCTCGCGCATTTCGAGAACGAGCTCGAGCCCGCTTTGGCCACGGCACGCAACGAGGCGCGGGCCGCGTTCGGCGACGACACCGTCTACCTGGAGAAATATCTCGCCCGTCCCCGGCACATCGAGGTGCAGGTGCTGGCCGACGGCAACGGCAACGCCATCCATCTCGGCGAACGCGACTGCTCGCTGCAGCGGCGTCACCAGAAACTCTGGGAGGAGGCTCCCTCGCCCGCCCTTAACGAAAGCGAGCGAACCCGCATCGGCGAGATCGTGGCGGCGGCTATGCGCAAGTTGAAATACCGGGGCGTGGGGACGGTGGAGTTCCTGTACGAGAACAGCGAGTTTTTCTTCATCGAGATGAACACGCGGCTCCAGGTCGAGCACACCGTCACCGAGATGATCACCGGCCTCGACCTGGTGATCGAGCAGATCCGCATCGCGGCCGGCGCGTCGTTGACGCTGCGCCAGGAAGACGTGCGCTTCAACGGCCACGCCATCGAAGTCCGCATCAATGCGGAGAATCCCCTCACCTTCAGGCCGTCGCCGGGGACGATCACCCACTTCCATCCGCCGGGCGGGCTTGGGGTCAGAGTCGATTCAGGCGCTTACGCGGGCTACACGATTCCGCCCTATTATGACAGTCTGATCGGTAAGCTCATCGTGCATGCCCGCACGCGCAACGAATGCTTGATGCGGCTCAAGCGGGCGCTCGGAGAATTCGTCGTCGATGGCATCGAGACCACCATTCCCCTGTTTACGTCGCTCATCTCCGAGCCCGACATCGTCGATGGCAATTACGACATCCATTGGCTCGAGGACCATTTGTCGCCGAATACCGAGCGGCCCGGGTAACGCGCCATGACCTCCATCGACGACGTGATGATCGAGATCACGCCGCAGGTGCTGCTCAAGGCCTATGCTTGCGGCATCTTCCCGATGGCGGAGAGCGCCGAGGACAACGCTCTCTACTGGATCGAGCCGGAGCGCCGGGGCATCCTGCCGCTTGACGTGGCGCACGTCCCGAAAAGCCTCGCCCGCACCATCCGCCGCGGCGGCTTCGAGGTGAAGATCGACAACGACTTCGAAGGGGTGGTCGAGGGCTGCGCCGCGCCACGGGCGGGCCGGCGGTCGACCTGGATCAACGGGCGCATCCGCAGCCTGTACCGCGAGCTGTTCGCGCTCGGCCATTGTCATACCGTGGAGGTGTGGCAGGACGGCGCGCTCACCGGGGGCCTATACGGCGTCCATCTGGGCCGTGCGTTTTTCGGCGAGAGCATGTTCTCCACGGCGCGCGACGCGAGCAAGATCGCCCTGGTCTATCTCATCGCCAGGCTCAAATACGGGGGCTTCACCCTGCTCGACACCCAGTTCGTCACCGGGCACCTCGCCCGCTTCGGCGCGATCGAGGTCAGCCGTCAGGAGTTTCAGGGCCTTCTGGAGGATGCGTTAGGCGTCAGCCAGGGGAGCGTAGGCTCGGCCGCGGCAGCGGGCGGCGGCGCGGGGCGCGGGCGCGGCGCGGCCGCAGCAGGTGCAGGGGCGGCGGGCGCAGGCTCAGCAGCCGGCGCCGCCTCGACAGGTGCGGCCTCGGCAGGCGTATTCTCGGCGCTCTCCGGCGGCTTAGGCGCGGACGGCGTCTTGCAGCTCGTCAACCAAACGTCGAAGACCGGATGCTCGACGGCGTGAAGCCCTGGGCTCTCGGCGAACATCCAGCCGGTAAAGATCCGTTGCTGCTCGCCCGTCAGCTTAACCTCGTCGACCTCGACGAATGAGGCGGTATGAGGCTGCTCGGTGGGCGGACGCGAATCGCAGACCCGCGGGGTGACCTTCAACGCGCCGAACTCGACCGTCTGATCGATGGGGATCTCAAGATGGGAGATGCGGCCCGTCACCTTGTCCAGCGCGGCGAACACCGCGATCGGGTTCTTGACCGACTCGGCCCGGACCACCCCTCCTGGCACGGCCAAGACGGCCGCCAAGAGAGCCGTCAAGACCGAAGCGGCCACAGCGCGGCCGCCATGGGGCTCATGGGCCGACCGGTCCGTCGAAATCCTGTTCCGTCGCATCATGCCGCACACCTCATAGCCCGCGTCTGCCGACCTCCCTGGGTGCGCTCCCTTAGCATCAAACGCCTCGTCCATCATTGGGGCAACGGTGTGGCACGGATGCCTCACGCGCCGCGCTCGGCGCTGAACCGGAGCCTCACATGGTCCGCCGTCCATCTGCCCTGGCTGTCGCATAGGGACGGCCGTAGCAGCTCAAGCGCCTCATTAAGCGCCGCGGTCCGGTCCGGCTCGGCGAACTGATCGAAGAACGACCGGCCGAAGGTCCTGAGCCAGCCCTCCATGCCCGTTTTCAACGGGGTCGGGCGGGGAACCAGCGCGATCTCATGCACCGTGAAGCCGTTCTTCGAAAGCAAGCCGGCGTACTCCTCCACCGTCGGAAAGAACCACGGCGCGACGTGGGCCGGGTCGCCGCCCCGGGCGTGACCCACGGCCCGCATCGCCGTGGCGATCGCCGCGACGTTGCCGTGACCGCCTAGCTCGCCGACGAACCGGCCGCGCGACTTCAGCGCCCGGGCGACGCCGGCGATCACCAGATCGGGGTCGCGCATCCAGTGGAGCGCCGCGTTGGAGAACACCGCGTCGAACTCGTGGACGAAATCGAGCGTGTGGCCGTCCGCCTTGCGGACGTTGAGCCCCTTCATCCGCGCCACGGCGAGCAGCTCATCTGAAAGGTCGACGCCAAGCACGTCGACGCCGGCGGCCTTGATCTCCGCCGTCAGCGTGCCGTCGCCGCAGCCAAGGTCGAGAATCCGCTCGCCCGGCTTGGGCGCGAGCATGGCGAAGACCGGTCCGGCCAGCTCCTGCACGAAGCGGCCGTTCTTGGCGTAGTCGGACGCCGACCAGCGCTGGACCGCCTTGGGCGCCGCAATATCGGCAAGTGGCGCGCGCATCATTTGGGCTGCCACGGCTCGTAATCCAGGGGTGCTCTCTGCACCTGCGGGCGGAGTGTCGATCCGGGCGGCCGGTACGCCTCGTAGGTCCCGGTCATGTTCGGACGATGCGCCTTCTGCCACGGGCGCGGCGTGTAGTCCTCCTCGCAGGGCGGCACATCGACGGTATGATGCAGCCAGCCATGCCAATCCGGCGGGATTTGCGAGGGCTCGGCCAGGGTCTGATAGATCACCCAGCGGCGCGTGCCGTCGCGCTCGCGATAATAGACATTGCCGAGACCGTCATCACCCACGCGAATGCCCTTGCGCCAAGTGAAGAGGCGCGTGCCGATGGTGTTGCCTTTCCACCAGGCAAACAGTTCACTCATAAGTCCCATGGATTTGTACGGCGCCTTTGGAGCGGAAGCGGAGACTATGGCCTCTCGCGCGGGGCCCTGTCCAGCGGCGCAAAGACGCTAGTTCTGCGCCGCCCGAACCCGCAAGGCGTAGGGCGGTTCGCCCGGCGGCTCATCGGTCGGGCCCACGGCGAGCGGCGGTTTCGCCGGCGCCGGAACATAAGTCGGCCGCGGGAAGCTGAGCGACAGGCGCTCCTCCATGCCGGCGACCACGTAATGCTCGCCGGCAAGCTCGAAGGGGCGGTCGTCGTTGAGCAGCCAATCGAGCCGGCGATAGAGCGTGCTCGCCGAGATCGGTAGCACCAAGACTTGGTGGGCCCCTGCCCTCAGCGCCTCTTCGACCAGGCTGGGCCTGGCATGCGCGCTCATGATCATGGCGGGCACCAGGCAGAGCGGCCCGGCATCCTTATGGCGCATCGCCCTGATCAGCTCCGAGCCGGCGGTCGGCTCCATGGAAGCCGCGGCGATGACGAGATCGGGCACGTTGCGGGCCATGGCATCGAGAGCCTGGGCGGCGCTTTCATGGGTCTCGATGCGCCCGGCGCCAATCGCCGCCAGCATCGCCCGCATCATGCCAAGCATGGGCCGGCGACTATCGATGACCGAGACGACAAGCTGATCGAGGTCGCGGCCGAGAGCACGGTGATGCAACATTGAAACCAACTCGATTCCCACGGAGAGGGACTTCCCGAAGCATCAACAAAATACTGAGGTTCTCGTAAACAGAGGATGAAGGTCTGGGCTGAAGACCGGCCAATTCGCGGGGCTCTTGGACGTCTCATCCGGGCCTTGCGCCGTTAAGCCGGCCCGAGTTGTCCAGAGGTGCGCCGTCTTTGACATGAGGCTGACACCCAAGGGCCAAAATGCCCGTTTTTCCAGGGACTTGGGCGGGGTGACTTGCGTATTGCCCAACGTCTTTCCACATACAATTCCCATACTCGCCCACAGGGTTTAGTGGTAAAGTAACGACTGAGCGCTAGATATTGATACGGCGATTGATGCTGTGAGAGAATCGCCTCAGTTTCGAAGGTCGCGCAAGCGGACTACCGAACACATGATTTTCTGAGGGGGATGGGTGCAAGATGCGGATTCAAAGACGTTTTACCGAGCCAGGACGGTCACCTTACGACGCGATTTCGTTCCGGGAGAGCCAGAGCGAGATCCGCAATCCTGACGGCTCGGTCGTCTTCGCGCTTGCGCGCTTCTCGGTGCCGGCCCATTGGAGCCAGGTCGCCGCCGACATCCTGGCTCAGAAGTATTTCCGCAAGGCCGGCGTGCCTGCCCGGTCGCGGCGCGTCGAGGAGAATTCCGTGCCGTCGTGGCTGTGGCGGTCGGTGCCCGACACCGAGGCGCTCGAGGCGCTGCCCGAGGGTGAGCGCTTCACCAGCGAGACCGACGCGCGGCAGGTGTTCGACCGGCTGGCCGGGACCTGGACCTATTGGGGCTGGAAGGGCGGCTATTTCTCCTCCGAGGAGGACGCGTTGGCCTTCTTCGACGAGCTCCGCCACATGCTCGCCAAGCAGATGGGCGCGCCCAACAGCCCGCAATGGTTCAACACGGGGCTCCATTGGGCCTATGGCATCGATGGACCGAGCCAAGGGCATTACTATGTCGATCATGCCACGGGCGAGGTGAAGGCCTCGGAGTCGGCCTACGAGCATCCCCAGCCGCATGCCTGCTTCATCCAGTCGATCGAGGACGACCTCGTCAACGAGAACGGCATCATGGATTTGTGGGTGCGCGAGGCGCGTCTGTTCAAATACGGCTCCGGCACGGGCACCAATTTTTCGCGGCTCCGGGGCGAGCATGAGCCGCTGTCGGGCGGCGGCAAGTCCTCCGGCCTCATGAGCTTCCTCAAGATCGGCGACCGGGCCGCCGGCGCCATCAAGTCCGGCGGCACCACGCGGCGCGCCGCCAAGATGGTCGTGGTCGACATCGACCATCCCGACATCGAGAGCTACATCAACTGGAAGGTCACCGAGGAGCAGAAGGTGGCGGCGCTGGTCACCGGCTCGAAAGTGCTGTCCGAACGGCTCAACGCCATCCTCAGGTCTTGCGTCAATTGCGACGGCGACGGCGACGACTGTTTCGATCCGAAGCGCAACCCGGCCCTGAAACGCGAGATCAAGGCGGCGCGCAAGGCCAAGGTGCCGGACAACCTCATCCGCCGGGTGATGCAGTTTGCCCGCCAGGGCTACACCTCGATGGAATTCCAGACCTACGACACCGACTGGGATTCCGAAGCCTACCGGACGGTCTCCGGCCAGAACTCCAACAACTCGGTGCGCGTCACCGACGGCTTCCTCGACGCGGTCGAGGCCGATGGCGATTGGGATCTGATCTTCCGCAAGAACGGCGCGGTGGCCAAGACGCTCAAAGCCCGGGATCTGTGGGAGCAGGTCGGCTACGCCGCCTGGTCGTGCGCCGATCCCGGCATCCAGTTCCACAGCACCATCAACGACTGGCACACCTGCCCGGCGGCGGGCGAGATCAAGGCGTCGAACCCGTGCTCGGAGTACATGTTCCTCGACGACACCGCCTGCAATCTCGCCTCGCTCAATCTGATGCAGTTCCGCAGTCCCGACGGCACCTTCGACGTCGAGGGCTACGAGCACGCCATCAGGCTGTGGACCGTGGTGCTCGAGATCGCGGTGACCATGGCGCAGTTCCCCTCGCGCCGCATCGCCCAGCTGTCTTACGAGTACCGGACGCTCGGACTGGGCTACGCCAATATTGGCGGCCTGCTCATGGCCTCGGGCATTCCCTACGATAGCGACGAAGGCCGCGCGCTGGCCGGTGCACTCACCGCCATCATGACCGGCGTCGCCTATACCACCAGCGCCGAGATGGCCCGCGAGCTCGGCCCCTTCCCCGGCTACGACGCCAACCGGGATGCCATGCTCAAGGTCATGCGCAATCACGCCCGCGCTTCGCGGGGCGAGAGGGATGGCTACGAGGCGCTGGCCACCGCGCCGGTGCCGCTCGACCACGCCTCCTGCCCCGAGCCGCGGCTCTTGGCGCATGCCATGCGGGCTTGGGATCAAGCGCTCGAGTTGGGCCGCGACTTCGGCTATCGCAACGCCCAAGCCACGGTGATCGCGCCGACCGGCACGATCGGGCTGGTCATGGACTGCGACACCACCGGTATCGAGCCCGACTTCGCCCTGGTGAAGTTCAAGAAGCTCGCCGGCGGCGGCTATTTCAAGATCATCAACCGCATGGTGCCGGAGGCGCTTCGCGTGCTCGGCTACGATGAAGCCGCCACCAAGCGCATCATCGACTTTGCGGTGGGCCGCGGCACGCTGGCCGACGCGCCTGGCGTCAACCACGAGACGCTCGCCGCCAAGGGCTTCACCCCCGACAAGATCGCGGCGATCGAGAAGGACGTGCTGTCCGCCTTCGACATCAAGTTCGTGTTCAACAAGTGGACGCTGGGCGAGGCGTTCTGCACCGGGCCGCTCGGGCTTGAGGCGCACCGGCTCGACCAGCCCGATTTCGACCTGCTGGCGGAGATCGGCTTCTCGAAGGCCGATATCGAGGCGGCCAACGAATATGCCTGTGGGGCGATGACGCTCGAAGGTGCGCCGGGGCTCGACCCTGAGCACCTGCCGGTGTTCGACTGCGCGTCCCCGTGCGGCCGCAAGGGCAAGCGCTTCTTATCGGTGGAGAGCCATATCCGCATGATGGCGGCGGCGCAGCCGTTCATCTCGGGCGCCATTTCCAAGACGATCAACATGCAGAACGATGCCTCCGTGGAGGACTGCAAGGAGGCCTATCTGCTGTCCTGGCGGCTCGGCCTGAAGGCCAACGCGCTCTATCGCGACGGCTCCAAGCTGTCCCAGCCGCTGAACGCCCAGCTCCTCGCCGACGAGGAGGAGGAGCAGGACGACCTGCTGGCGGCCGTCGCCTCGGACCAGCCGCAGGTCCAGCGCGCCACGGTGATCGCCGAGCGCGTGGTCGAGCGGATCATCGAGCGGGTGCGGGCCCGGGCCGAACGCCTGCGGTTGCCCGATCGCCGCAAGGGCTACACGCAGAAGGCCGTGGTCGGCGGCCATAAGGTCTACTTAAGAACTGGCGAGTATGAAGACGGCCGGTTGGGTGAGATCTTTATCGACATGCACAAGGAAGGCGCCGCCTTCCGCTCGCTCATGAACAACTTTGCGATCGCGGTGTCCGTCGGTTTGCAGTACGGCGTCCCGCTGGAAGAGTTCGTCGATGCCTTCACCTTCACTCGCTTCGAGCCAGCTGGTCCGGTGCGCGGGAACGAAGCCATCAAGAACGCCACCTCGATCCTTGACTACCTGTTCAGGGAGCTTGCAGTTTCTTATCTTGGGCGGTACGAGCTTGCACATGTTGATCCAAGCGAGATCGGCAACACAACCCTCGGCTCGGGCGACGCCGGCGAAAGCCTGCGTTTCACCGAAGCTCTCGTTTCACCTGGCTTCACTCGTGGTCGCCTCGGTGAGCGGAGGCATTTCACGCCGAGCAATGCGCAGGGCACTGGTACTCCCGCGCGGGCGTTGCAGGCGCAAGCCGAAGACGACGCGCATCCGGACTCCACAAGCCTTGCCACCGCATCACCTCAATCCTCTTCATCAGAGACGGCCGAGCATGTTGCCTTTGCCGTCGAGACGCACGTCGAGCGCGGCGCATCAGTTCTTGTCGCCGAAGCGCGCGTTAAGGGTTATGAAGGGGAAGCATGTGGAGAATGCGGTAACTTTACCCTCGTCCGCAACGGCACGTGTCTCAAGTGCGATACGTGCGGTGGGACGAGCGGTTGTAGTTAGAGTGATCTGATCAGCCAGCCACCCGATAGGAGGGGATGAAAATGGCAGTAGCGAAGAAGAAACCCGCAGCGAAGAAGAAGCCCGTAGCGAAGAAGGCTCCGGCCAGGAAGTCTGCAGCGAAGAAGAAGGCTCCGGCCCGGAAGACCGCCGCCGCCAAGAAGACGACGGCGAAGAAGACCGGCACCGCCCGCAAGACTGCCAAGAAGCCGGCAGCTCGCAAGTCGGCAGCCAAAAGGAAATAGCTTCTCAAGAGGCGCGGGGGCTCCAAAAGACCCCGCGCCTTTTTGCTATTTTGATCGCAAAAACAATGAGTTGCCCAAGGCGCCCTGGATTTGTTCCGGGGCCTTTGTTTTTTGATTCCGGTGCTTTCCCACCGGCTGCGGGATGGTCTGTTTCGCGCTAGTCTCGCGCGCGGCCCGCAAGGACCCATCGTCTCGCGGAGGTGACGATCATGGCACTCCATCGTCTCGCCTATGTCAGCAGTTCGCGTCTCGCCGGCGACCCGCGCGAGCGCGAGCACATCGCCGACATCCTGATGTCCTCACGCCGCAACAATGAAGAGGCGGAGGTCACCGGCGCGCTGCTCGCCACCGACAATTGTTTTGCCCAGGTGCTCGAAGGCGAACAGGGCGCGGTCGAGGAAACCCTCGGGCGAATCACCAACGACCCGCGTCACCAGGACATCACGGTGCTTCTGGCGGAGCCGATCGAAGCGCGGCAATTTCCACAGTGGGCGATGGCCTATATCGGCCCCTCGCAGTCGGCGGCGGACGCCGTGGCGCGGGTGACGCAAGACGTGCCGAGCTCGAAGGCCGGCGACGCCGCGCGCGGTCTCCTGACCTTCATGAGTGAGATGCTTGAGCATGGGGCCGGCGGTGGCTCGTCCTCCCCGACTGAGCCGGCACCGACAGCCGGATCGGCACCGAAGGACTGAGGCCAACACCAAGAGCGAGCGCCTACTCGTCGTCCGCGGCGCTCGCGCTGAAGCCTTCCCGCGCGATGAGGTTCCACAGCGCCTCGACCGCCGAATCGAGTCTGGCTTCGTCCGCCCCGCGCAGGACGACATAGGTGCCGATTCTGCTCTGCTCGAAAAACGGATAAGAGCCCATCTGCACCTGCGGATGGGCCGCCTGGAGGGCGGCCAGCGGCGGCGCCAGTTCGCCCTCGGGCGCATCGACCCGGACCGAGCGCGCCTGCATCGGGCGCCCCTTGGCGAGCCGGGGCATCACCTCGTCCAGCATCACCTGCATGATCCGCGGCACGCCGGCCATGACGATCACGTTCTGGAGCATGAAGCCGGGCGCGCGGGACACGGCGTTGTGGATCAGCTCGGCCCCTTCGGGAATGCGGGCCATCCTGAGGCGGGCCGTCGTCAAGTCGCCCTCCGCGTAATGCTGGCGCATGGCAGCAACGGCTTCCTCGTGGACGCGCACCCCCACCTCGAATGCCTTGGCGATGGCGTCGGTGGTCACGTCGTCATGGGTGGGACCGATGCCGCCGGTGGTGAACACATAAGCGAAGCGCCGCCGCAGGTCGTTGACGGCGGCGACAATCTCGGCCTGGCGGTCCGCCACCACCCGCACCTCCCGCAGGTCAATGCCCACGCGGGTCAGGTACGCGGCGATATAGACGGTGTTCTCATCGCGCGTGCGCCCTGACAGGATCTCCTCGCCGATCACCAGCAGCGCGGCGGTGACGGTCTCCGGGATTTCTGGGCTTGGGATCTGGTCTGGCATTTGTCTCGAGGGCGCTCAGCGTCTGATGAGTCTTCGAGGCATTATTGACCGTCATGGCCGGGCTTGTCCCGGGGATGACGCGCCTTCTGTGGGAGAAGCGTGGCAAAGGCTTGTAGCCGCCGTGCGCGCTTTCTAGGGTTAAACCCATGCTGATGCGCTTTCCTTCAAGCCTGATCGCGGGCCGGCTGGTGCGGCGCTATAAGCGCTTCCTCGCCGACGTCGAGCTTAACTCCGGCGAGACGGTGACCGCCCACTGCGCCAATCCCGGCTCCATGCTGGGCTTGAGCGCGCCGGGCTCAAAGGTCTGGCTGTCGCGATCGGCGAACCCGAAGCGCAAGCTTGCCTATTCCTGGGAGCTGATCGAGGTCGATCTCGGACGCGGGGCAACGCTGGTCGGCATCAACACGTCGAGCCCTAACGGCGCGGTGGCGGCCGCCATAACCTCAGGGCTCATCCCGTCGCTTCGAGGCTATGCCGAGCTGCGCCGCGAGGTGCGCTACGCCGGAAACTGCCGCATCGATATCCTCTTGGAGGACCCCGGCCGGCCGCCCTGCTACGTGGAAATCAAGAACGTGCATCTGATGAGGGAGCCAGGCCTGGCGGAGTTTCCCGATTCGGTGACGGCGCGCGGCGCCAAACATCTCAAGGCGCTTGCCGCGATGGCGGCTTCCGGCGCACGCGCGGTGATGGTCTATTTCGTGCAACGCGGCGATGCGGAAAGCTTCACCCTCGCCCACGACATCGACCCGACCTACGCGGCCGCCTTCGCCGACGCCCATATAGGCGGCGTCGAGGCCATCGCCGTCGCCTCCGAGGTGACGTTCGACGGCCTCAAGCTGCCACGCGCCATTCCGCTGCGGGCTCCCTTTGGAACAGGCGGCTGACATTGAACACGTGCAGAGTTCTCCCTAAATGCAGATTTCCCCCTAAGTGATGGGAAGTCCCTTATAATCGCGACCCATGTCCAATCTCGAATTCGCCCGCGCCCAAGTGCGCGACACCAAGATCAAGCTGCACGGACCCGAGGCTTTCGCCGGCATGGCCAAGGCCGGCCGGCTTGTGGCCGAGGCACTCGACCTTTTGACCGAGCATGTCAGGCCCGGCGTCACCACCGACGAGCTCGACGCCATGGTGTTCGACTTCGCCATGGCTCATGACGCGATCCCGGCGCCGTTGAACTATCGCGGCTTCCCCAAGTCGATCTGCACGTCCTTGAACCACGTGGTGTGCCACGGCATCCCCGGGCCCCGCGCGCTGCGAGAGGGCGACGTCCTCAATATCGACGTCACGTTCATCGTCGACGGCTGGCACGGCGATACGAGCCGCATGTACCCGGTGGGCCGGATCTCGCGTGCGGCGGAGCGCCTGCTCGAGGTGACCCATAACGCGCTGATGCGCGGGGTAGCCGCGGTGCGCCCCGGCGCCACGACCGGCGACATCGGCGCGGCCATCCAGACCTATGCCGAAGGCGAACGCTGCAGCGTGGTGCGCGATTTCTGCGGCCATGGCTTAGGCCGCGTGTTCCACGACCGGCCGAACATCCTCCATTACGGCGAGCCGGGCGAAGGCCTGCCGCTGAAACCGGGCATGCTGTTCACCATCGAGCCGATGATCAATCTCGGCAAACCGCATGTGAAGATCCTGTCGGACGGCTGGACCGCCGTGACCCGCGACCGCTCTTTATCGGCGCAGTTCGAGCACACGGTCGGCGTCACCGAGACAGGATGCGAGGTCTTCACCTTCTCACCGAAGGGCTTGGACCGGCCGCCCGTCGGGCCCTAACCCGAGCGAACGCCACATGGGCTTCAAGGACGTCGCCAAGCCGCATTATCTCGGCCATCGCGAACGCTTAAGGAAACGCTTTCGCGACGGCGGGCCGGACGCGCTGCCCGACTACGAGCTGTTGGAGCTGGTTCTGTTTCGCGCCATGCCGCGCCGGGACACCAAACCACTGGCCAAGGCGATTCTCGCCCGGTTCGGCACCTTCGCCGAGGCGATGAACGCGCCGGAGGACCTGCTGCTGGAGGTGCCGGGACTCGGCTCAGCGGCCGTGATCGAGATCAGGCTGGTTCGCGCCGCGGCGCTCCGGCTGATGCAAGGCGAAGTCTTCGAGCGGCCGGTGCTCGCGTCCTGGGCGCAGGTGCTCGACTATTGCCGGGCGGCCATGGGCTTCGAGGCCAAGGAGCAGTTCCGCATCCTGTTTCTCGACAAGCGCAATCAGATGATCGCCGACGAGGTGCAGCAGGAGGGCACCGTCGATCATACCCCTGTCTATGTGCGTGAGGTGGTGAAGCGGGCGCTGGAGCTATCGGCCACGGCGATCGTGCTGGTGCACAATCACCCCTCAGGCGACCCCACGCCGTCGCGCGCCGATATCGAGATGACCAAGCAGATCGTGGATGCAGCCAAGCCGCTGGGCGTCGTGGTCCATGACCACATTATTGTCGGCAAACAGGGGCATACCAGCTTCCGGGGCTTGGGGCTGATTTAGCGGAAAGCCGATGTGTCAAAAGACATCGCCATCTCCTCGCGAAGCGCCTATTCAGACCACAAGTCGGGACCCACGATTTGTCCACAGGATGATGTCAGGCTCGACGGCTCAGGTAAGCGCATGTCTGAAAAATCCAAAGATCTGACGGAGCCCGTATCGACTTCACCGCGGCTCGAAAGAAAGCTTGTCGTCATTCTGGCCGCCGACGTCGTGCGATTCTCATCTCACATGGAACGTGATGAGGAACGCACTCTTGAGCTCCTCACGCACCGTAGACAATTGTTCGATCGCCATGTGGAATTCCATGTGGGTCGCATAACGGGGACCGCGGGCGATAGCGTCGTCGCTGAATTTGCCAGCGTGGTCAATGCTGTCGATTGCGCTGTGAAGATCCAGAAGGAAATTATTCAGGCCAATAAAACGGAGCCCGGACACGAAGGGTTGTCGTTTCGCATCGGCATCAACGTGGGCGACGTCATGATCAAGGATGCCGATATTTTCGGTGATGGCGTCAACGTTGCGGCACGCTTGGAATCTCTTGCCGAGCCGGATGGCATCTGCATCTCGCGCGGGGTCCACGAATATGTGCGGAAACAGACAAACTACGTCTACAGGGACATGGGGGAGCAGCAGGTCAAGAACCTCGAGCATCCGCTCCGAGCGTATAGCCTGCTCTTCGAGGATGGAGAGCCGGTGATTTCTAAGGACAGCTGGCCCGCGGATGAGGAAATCACTGCGGCACTCGAACCATCGGAAACACCCGAATATGAGCTGACCTTTTGGGACAGCATTCGGGAAAGCGACAATCCGGCGGAATTCGAGGCCTATCTGGAGCAGTACCCCGAGGGAAAGTTCGTTGCGCTGGCAACTGAACGGCTGAAGACGTTTGCCGAACAGGAGAACCAACCGGACGTGCCAGTCGCAGATCCGGTCGAAATGGCTTTCTGGGAAAGCGTCAAGGACAGCGGAAATGTCGATATGTTCAAGGCGTACCTTGAATCCTATCCCGAAGGGGCATTCGCGAACATTGCGAGAATCCAAGTCGAGCAACTGGCATAGCCGGCAATTTTGCTGGCCACAATCACCCTCCCCTCACGTGCCGATATTGAGATGGCTGATCTAGCCCTCTAGCAGCATCTAGCAGGCGGCGCGGCAGCCATTCGCGCGGACATCGGCCACGTGGCTTGCCAGGGCGGCATAGAAATTCCCCTCGCCTTCCGGCACAACCTGGTCGCCGACGAGGTAGAACGGCACGCCGCGCACCCCGAGAGCGTTGGCGAGCCGGGTGTTGGCGAGCAGCGTGGCGGTGATCTCCGGGTCGTCCATGTCATCTTTGAGGCGGTCGGTGTCGAGACCCAGGGCGGCGGCGGCGGCGAGCGCTCGGGTTTCGGTCACGCGGCCCCGCGAACCGATCAGCCGCTGGTACAGCTCGAAAGACTTGCCCTGTCGCTTCGCCGCGAGCGCTATCCGCGCCGCGGCCTCCGAATCGGGCCCGAGCACGGGAAGCTCCTTCAGCACCAGGCGGACATTGCCGTCCCCGGCGATAAGCTTGCCGAGCGCTGGCCCGTCCTTGCGGCAATACGGGC
>Ga0209386_1000482_pt1 | contig 19429 bp, 23 predicted proteins | sample NGEPertwo_FD_184510 | JGI IMG/M metagenome (GOLD analysis project Ga0209386, IMG submission 184510) | Arctic peat soil microbial communities from the Barrow Environmental Observatory site, Barrow, Alaska, USA - NGEE Permafrost154B-two... | ecosystem: Environmental > Terrestrial > Soil > Wetlands...
CTCCACCACAATCCATTAAGACCCATTTAGCAGACGATAATCCTTCAAGATGAAAGACTGGAATTCCCATCTCTGGCAACTTTTCCTCCAAATGGTTGGTTATCGCTTTAACTTGAGTTGACGTATTTCCCGTCACAATCAAGCAATAATCCGTCACTAACGAAATTCCCTTTAAATTAAGAAAGGTAATGTCGATGCCTTTTTTGTCCTCAACAATATCAACGACTTGTTTAAGCATTTTCTGATCCAGTTCCAATATTTTTCCTCCTTTGCAAATCCTCATAAGTCATTTGAGTTAAGGGATGAATGGGATTATTTTTTTGCTTTAAGTATATTAAAGTGCGCTCAACACAGTCTAACGTACCCTGTTCTAAATCATCATACAAGGATTGGCGCAAAATGTCCACTTTTGGGAAAACGCGGTTACGTTCCGTTAAATCAGCACTGTACACCAGCATCTCCAAAGGAGACATTCCAGGCCTGCCTAACGTATGATTCGCAATCGCCGCCAACAGATCAGCATCGTCCACCTTATAATAATGTTCCAACCAATAAGCCGCAAGCGGCCCATGTAACACAGCCGAGTTTTGTTCATCCTCAGGATAATGCAACAAACCCCACCGACGAGATAAACTCACCTGATCCCCCCTAGGAATCTCCTTCGCCAAATCATGCGCTAACCCAGCACAACGAGCCTTAATCGGATCCAACCCATGATGTCTCGCCATCTCCTCAGCGCAATCCGCCACCGCTAAAGTATGTCTAAAACGTCCCTTTGAAAGAACGCGCTCAGCTAAATTTGATACATCCTCACATCGTAACTCCACGATTCTCCCGCTCCCTTTTTATTATATAAATAGTCTCCCCGTTCAACCCTTACCTAAACACGAAACACCTCTATTATATCATAACAATCACAAACTCAAACACCATCACAAGCACGACGCAGTAAGTGCTCTACTCCTAAGCCCACTCCGTCGTTCCAAGCCCAGTCGTAATTTCCCCTTATAAGACAAGAGAGAGTTTCTTGGCTTAGAGAGCATGGTTAGTGGAATTGCGTCAATGAACGCAGTCGAAAAGGCGTAAAGAAACGCAGTGGTTAACTTGCAGTGAAGCCAAGAGGTTCTGCGTTTTAGCCTTAGCGGCAAGCGAATAGCAATGGAACGTTATGCGAACGGGCCAAAAAACTCTCTCTAGCTTAAACAGTCAAAAAGGAGACCCCTTTCAGGGTCTCCCATCCAGCCTGCTTACATCTGCTTCGGCTTCGCCTCATTAACCGTTAACGGTCGCCCACCAAAATCCATGCCGTTGAGCTCTTCCGCCATACGAGTGGCATCCGACTCTTCAACTTCGATGAACCCAAACCCACGTGAGCGTCCTGTTTCACGATCCGTAATAATCCGACTGCTTTCAACCTGTCCATGCTCGCCAAAGAAATCATTAATTTCTTCTGCTGTAGTATTCCATGGGAGATTCCCAACATAAAGTGTTGTTGCCATCTTAATAGTCTCCTCTTCGATTACATTTGTTGAGGTTTTGATTCATTGACCGTTAAGGGGCGTCCTCTAAAATCTAAGCCATTGAGCTCTGCAACCATATTAGCCGCATCCCCTTCTGCAACTTCGATAAAGCCAAACCCCCGTGAGCGTCCTGTTTCACGATCAACAATAATCCGACTACTATCAACGTGCCCATGGACATTACAGAATTCGCCGATATCGTCTGCAGTACTATTCCATGGAATATTCCCGACATAAAGTGTTGCCATATTGATCGTCACCTCTTCGATTTGATGCTTTTGCTGTTTTTATTATGCTCAAATCCAAGTAGAGTATACAACCATGACAGATGACCGCTCACAATTATTAAAGTTTCGGCTTTAAGCCATTGGCTTCACAATCATAAAGCCCGTATTGTTGAATATAATGACGAACTGACTCTGGCAAAAGGTAACGAATCGGTTGTCCCTGCTTAACTCTCCCTCGAATATCTGTTGAGGAAATCGCTAAAGCGGGCACTTCCAAGCAATGAATCCTTCCCCGAATTTCAGGGTGTTCCTGTTGGACCTCCAGGAGAAAATCAGTCGCATCAAATCCAGGGCGTTCTGCTCCGATAAATTCTGTCATCATGAGAATTTCTTTTGCTTCACGCCAGGAAAAAATCTCGCGCAAAGCATCGGTACCCGTGATGAAATAAAGTTGATGATCCGGCCAAGTTCGGCGCAAAACTCGCAACGTATCCACGGTATAGGAGGGCCCTTGTCTCTCAAGTTCCAGCGTAGAAATATCAAACGCAGGATTATCATGAATGGCCCGTTTAATCATCTCGTAACGCATTGCGCCCTCTGAAATGTCAGTTCTATTTTTATGTGGTGGCTTCCCCGTCGGGATAAATAACACTTTATCTAGATTAAACTTACTGCGGGCCATTTCTGCCGCCACCAAATGCCCATAATGAATGGGGTCAAAGGTGCCGCCCATAATCCCCAAACGCAGTTCCGCAAGAGGACCTTTGCCGTCTAATTTCACCATAGAAATTATCCTCCTTTGAAATCAATCCAAAGTCTTATACGATTTTAGTCGTCCACTCCTCTAGATTCCACACATGCGTCACCCAATCTTCATAGAATTCAGGTTCGTGAGAAACGACAATCACAGTCCCTCTATATTCTTTAATGGCTTTCTTCAGCTCTTCCTTAGCATCCACATCCAAATGATTGGTCGGCTCATCGAGCACTAACCAGTTTACATCCTTCAGCATGAGCTTACAGAGTCGTACTTTGGCGTTTTCCCCGCCGCTTAATACCATCATCTTACTTGAGATGTGTTCCTTGGTCAAACCGCACCGGGCCAGAGCTCCGCGCACTTCAGAATTCGAGAGACCTGGATATTCACCCCAAACCTCATCTAAAGCCGTATTATAGTTCTTGCCCTTAGATTCTTGTTCAAAATACCCTGGAAAGAGGAAATCGCCATGTTCCACTTCGCCCGACACTGGCTTGATATATCCCAGCAACGTCTTTAACAGCGTTGATTTACCCAGCCCATTGACCCCATGAATGGCGACTTTTTGCCCCCGCTCTAAGGTCAAATTCAAGGGACGTGTCAACGGTTCGTCATAACCCAGCACGATATCCCTCGCTTCAAAGATCATCTTACTCGGCGTCCGCGCTTCTCTAAATTTAAACGTCGGCTGGATTTTTTCCCTAGGCTTATCGAGCATATCCATTTTCTCTAACTGCTTTTGCCGGCTCTTAGCCCGCCCAGTCGTTGAAAACCGCGCCTTATTTTTAGCGATAAACTCTTCCATTCGGTCAACTTCTTTTTGCTGCTTATCATAGGCTTTTATTTCAAGCACCTTTTGGGTTTCAAAGAGTGCCATAAATTCTTCGTAGTTTCCGGTATAACGCGTCAAGCCGCCATTTTCCACATGGTAAATCAAGTTGACCACGGAATTAAGAAACGACACATCATGGGAAACAAGAATAAATGCATTTTCATACGAATTGAGGTAGCGTTTCAGCCACTCAATATGCTCCACATCCAAGAAGTTTGTCGGCTCATCCAAGATTAAGATGCTGGGATTTTGAAGCAAGAGTTTCGTGAGTAACACCTTGGTGCGTTGACCCCCGCTTAAATCCTCGACATCTTTATCCAGCCCTACTTCTGCGAGTCCCAATCCGTTTGCAATCTCTTCAACTTTGGCATCAATCATATAAAATCCATTGTCTTCAAGAATGCTCTGAATATCACCCACGTCTTCCAGAAGCTTGTTCATTTCGCCTTCCGACACGCTGCCCATACGGTCATAGATCCGAAGCGTCTCCGCCTCCAGATCAAACATCCCTTGAAACGCTTCTTTGAGAACGTCCCGAATGGTTTTCCCTTTGGTCAACACAGCGAGTTGATCTAAATATCCCACCGTCACCCGAGTGGACCATTCGACTTTCCCTTTATCGGGGATCAGCTTTCCAGTAATAATATCTAGAAAGGTTGATTTCCCTTCCCCATTTGCCCCTACTAAACCAACGTGCTCCCCTTTTAATAACCGAAAGCTTACATCCTCTAAAATTCTTCGTCCACCAAAACCATGGCTAACGCTTTCTACGTTTAAAATACTCATACGACGTTATTTCTCCCCTTAATCATCTTCCTACTTATCAAACATTCCGCCGACCTTGCGTCGTTTAATCCCTTTTCTTCTCTCCCCGATCTTCATGGTGGGTTTAATCATGCCACCTTGTTGGGAACTCTTCAGATTTTTCTCTGCTACGACCTTTTTCATCGCTGCAATAATTTCTTCGTTCATTTAAATGCATCCTCCAATTATTTCTATTTTTTGCTTTACTATTGGTTACATTTCTATTTACTACTTGATACTTGCTACTTGCTATTATTGAGAGCTACTTGTTGAGTTCTATCTTCTCCGCCAGTTCATTTAAGTGCGTCCAACGGTTCATCATCTCATCGAGTTTTTTATCTAAATTTTTCTGAAATTCAATCAGCTCTGTTAGTTTTCCAAAATCACTACCCATATCATTCATCCGTTGATTATTTTTCTGAATGTCTGCTTCCACTTGAGCAATTTGAGCGTCGATTTGATCATAGTCTTGCTGCTCTTTAAAGGTCATTTTCAGCGTACGCTCTTTCTTCTTCTCAGAACGATCAACCACGGCCGAAGGTGTCTCCGTCGTCTGGAACGTTTTTGCCAAAGCATCTAAACTCACGGCCTGCTCCGCCTCTTGTTTGGCCGCATACACCTGCTCGAGATAATCTGAGTAGTTCCCCTCGTACGACTGGATTTCCCCTTCACCTTGAAACGAGAAAATCTTATTGGTCACCCTATCTAGAAAATACCGGTCATGAGACACGGCAATAACAGCGCCCGGAAATTCATCCAGATAACCTTCTAAAATCGTCAACGTTTGAATATCCAAATCATTGGTGGGCTCATCTAACAAGAGAACATTCGGCGCCCCCATCAAGATTCGCAACAAATAAAGTCTCCGTTTTTCCCCACCCGAGAGTTTACCAATCTGGGTCCACTGCGCAGCCGCAGGGAATAAGAAGCGCTCCAGCATTTGCGCTGCCGTAATAGAGCCACCATCCGCCGTGGGAATCACTTCAGCCACCGCTTTGATTTCATCAATCACACGAATATTGGGATTCAAATACGAATTTTCCTGCGCAAAATACCCAATCTTAACCGTAGTACCCCGGTCGAGACTCCCGCTATCCGGAAGCAACGAACCAGCAATCATATTGAGTAACGTTGACTTGCCGCTCCCATTGGGCCCAATAATCCCAATCCGATCATTTCTGAGCAAAATGTAATTGAAATCTTCAATCACAACCCCTCGGTCATCAAACCCCTTCTGCACATGCTCGCATTCCAGGATTTTCTTACCTAAGCGGGACGCCCCGGCTGGCATCTCAATCTTGTCCAGACATTCCGTGGGTTTATCCGCCTTAACCTGTTCAAACCGATCAATCCTCGCCTTTTGCTTGGTGGTCCGAGCTCTAGCCCCCCTGCGCATCCAGGCAAGTTCATTGCGAAAGAGATTTTGGCGTTTTCGCTCGCTCGCCTCAACCTGCTCTTCGCGCTCCACTTTCAATTCCAAGAAACGGCTATAGTTTCCGGGATAAGGATAAAGCTTCCCCTTATCTAACTCAAAGACTCGTCCAACGACCCGGTCGAGAAAATACCGATCGTGCGTCACCATAACCAACGCACCCTTACGTTTATTCAAGTACTGTTCAAGCCAATCGACCGTAGCATTATCAATATGGTTCGTGGGTTCATCCAGCGTCAGAATATCTGTCGGATTAATGAGCGCACTCGCCAATGCCACACGTTTTCGCTGCCCACCTGACATGCTGCCGATCAGCGTATCAAAATTAGAGATTCCCAGCTTAGTCAGGATGGTTTTAGCCTCGTTTTCAAGTTGCCACGCGTCCAGGTCATCCATCTGTTGCGAGAGTGCAATCAAGTCTTGTTGACGCTGCGGATCCTCTGGGTCAGCATCAAGCCTCTCCGTCGCCACTTCATAATCCCTCAGCAACTTCATCACGGGGGAATTCCCCTTAAAAACCTGCTGTAAAACCGTCGCCTCATCTTCAAATTCAGGATTTTGAGGGAGATACTCGAGGCGCACGCTATTTCCCATCGTCACTTTGCCCTGCTCCGGCGCTTCCAAACCCGCCAAGATTTTAAGCAACGTGGACTTACCCGTCCCGTTCACCCCAATGATTCCTATTTTCTCTCCCTCGTCAATCCCGAAGGAAATATCTTCAAAAAGTACTTTTTCTCCGTAACTTTTCTTCAGATTCTCAGCTGTTAAAATGTTCATGTTTGTGCCTCTTCCTTTGCTAAAAAGCTGTAGAACAACTTATTATATCATAGTTGGCAACGATGCCCAAACAAAAAGTCCCATAGCAGGCATACCAAGCCGCTACAGGACTGTGTTAACGATTCGTCGTGATTGATTTTTCTTTGGTGTAAAGTCTATATAGAACCTCATAAAACTTTCCAAACACAACATTATATAGTTTCATGAAGCTTGGCAACGACAGAACCACACATATTAAAACAGAAACCTAGGGTGATCAAAAAATTAGCCAGCGATGAATGAAACGTTGGCACAAACCCGTTTAGAAATCTCAAAATATAGATATGCCCTAAATAAACGACCATCGTATTTGCGCCTATTCTACTTAAGTTCAACTTTCGACTGGGCACTAAATTAATGACAAAGAGACTCACGAGTAGCGCCACCATATAGCCTATAATCCTTAACAAACTGCCTTGACCCACGCCTAATCCTAAACTTTCATAAGACTGTGACATATAAAGGAACTTATAATCCAAGCCCTGATACCCAGCAATTGAAAAGGCCAGTGCACCGATAGCCATTAAGCCAATCAACGATATAACTTTCGGAGTGCCTTTGATTTTCCGAATCATTGAACCCTTCGTGTAATATCCAAGTAAGAAAAACGGTAAGAAGGCAAAGGTCCTTGATAAGGATAACATAGCACCATGATCTATAAATCCTACCAGTAAACCTAAGACGATGCTTATTCCTAGAATCCATTTTATCCTAATAAGATCCTTTAAGAAAAATCTCCAAAAAAACAAACTCAGCAAGTACCAAAGTGTCCAGCCTGCATAGTAAATTGGAAATTCGAAATTACCCGCACACGCGTACCAAATAATATTAAACACTATAAAAGGTATTAATAAGTCTTTAACAGCATTTCTTCTGCATTTGTCTACATTTTTAGAAAAATAGCCAGAAACGAAGACAAATAATGGCATATGAAACATAAATATAAAGATATATACACTTCTTAATCCAATATCAGCATCAATATTTTTCAAGGCATGTCCAAGTACTACTAGGACTATTAGCGCGACTTTTAAATTGTCTAATAGATAATTCCGACTCTTATCTCCCATTTATACGCCCCGCGCACATTGTAGCACAAAGATCACCATCCCCGTAATGGGAATATATTCATAGGGTTACAACCAGACCTGTTTCCTACCCAGCGTTAAAGAATTCTTTTCACATCGCAGGCTTAAGAGTGCTTTCATCCATGGCATAATACTCATTGATTAATACGTCTAATTTTCTGCTCATGCTCACCACTCTTTGATCCGTCAAATCTTTACCCCAAGCAACATCATGCATAAGTAATCTTAACGCCTCTATTCTTTGATGGGTAAGTTTCAAGTATACAACCTTCTTCCAAAATAATTAATGGCTTGTCCATACCAATAACAGGACTGAACTGATGTTCTACTGGTCAACTGGTCTTTTTGAATCCACAGTACTTGTTTATAGTATTATATTATTCGATACCCTTCAACTATAAATAATAGACATCATGTCGTAATTTGTATTTGTAAACATTTTCCTACAAAACTTCGCGAATTTTCCCAAAAAACACAATAATCACACTATTTTAACTTTACATAACCCGTTCCACCCAGAGCGAAGCACCGATGCAGAGGTGCTTCTTTCAAGCGCAGACCATGCCCACGTCCCTAGCCCGGGCGCAGCACGATAGAGACGTGCGCCTTGCAAGCGTAACCCCCCGTTTCCAAGCCCAGGGCGCAGCACCGATACAGAGGTGCGTCTTTCACGTGATCCACGCCCCCCGTTTCTAGGCCCAGGGCGCAGCACGATAAGACGTGCGCCTTGCAAGCGCAACCTCGCCCACGTCTCCCAGCCCAGGGCGCAGCACCGATACAGAGGTGCGCCTTGCAATCGTGGTCCTTGCCCTCACCCAAGACGGAGGAAGTTTCTTAGCCAAGAGAGCACGAATAGAGGAATTGCGTCAATGAGCGCCGTCGGTAAGGCGTAAAGAAACGCAGTGGATAACTTGCAGTGAAGCCCAGAGGTTCTGCGTTTTAGCCTTAGCGACAAGCGAATAGCAATGGAACGGGTGCGAACGTGCTAAGAAACTTCCTCCTCCCCGCAACGTATCCCCGAACCAGCGCCTCTTATCTCATCAAGAGCAACATCCGTGATTTCAAAAACGTCGTTGCCACCTCTTCCACAGATTTCTTCTCAACGTCAGCCTGCTTGTTCAACTCCGTAATGGTCTCCGTGTCCAGCAGTGAACTCAGTTTTTTAAGATCAGCAGTTAAAGTGGGATAAGCCTCAACGATTTCTTTTCTCACAACCGGCGCAGCATTATAAACAGCAAAAGCCTTTTTATCGTCGACGAGCATGACAAGCTTATCCGTAACGATTCTCGGTTCCGTGGTGAATGCTATGGCCAGATCACCCTTACTGGCTTTGAGCGTATCGTAGTTTAAACCCATAGCCACATCAACCAAATCACCTTTCGGAATTGTAAAATCATACGTCTTTTCAAAGGCTACTAAGCCGTCTGCTCTGCCATCCCATTCTGGGAAGCTCACGAATTTCAAAGCCTCACCTTTTTTCACTTGAGCAACATAGTCGGAGATCGTCTTTAGTTGGTACTTTTCAGCGACCTCTGCACGAACCACAATCCCATTCGTGTCATTTAGGGGAGCATAGTCTAGCCACAAAATATTATTTTCAGCATCCCAGTCCTTAATCAGCTTGTAGCTTTCCTCCGCATCAAAGACGGGGTCATGTTTCATTAAATTCATAACCCCCGTTCCCGTATACTCCCAATACAGATCGATTTGCCCAGACGTCAGCGCGGGCCTAATCACGGCCAGTTCCCCTAATCCCATCTTATTTTCCACAGGGTATCCCAGACCCTCTAGGTACTGCAGCGTCAACGTCCCCAAAATAGCCGCCTCGGTAAACGTCTTAGAAGAAATTTTAATCGTTGGACCTTTTTTAGCAAGGTCGGTGGCAGCAGTGACATCTGTGCCAGGCGCTGGATCTTTTGCACCGCAACCCACCACGCCCCCCAAAGCCAAGGCAAGAGATAAGGTCATAATAATTCCTAATAATCGGGTTTTTTTCATGTGTCATAGTCCTTCTTTCTTATAACGTTTTATGTAATTTCTAACCGCCAGATATCATCAACTAAATTGATCATCACACTTGATCCATCACAACCGCATACCCGGTGGCGTCATGCGGTGCTCCAGATAACACAAACTCCGTTCCAACACAATCGCCATCATCGCGCCAAGCCCCGCGCCCACGATCAAGTATTCTGGTCGAAAGAGCGCCAAGCCCCCCATGATTAAATTGCCTAAACCGCCTGCTCCAATCAGAGCAGCCAGGGTCCCTATACTGACACCATACACCGTGGCGGTTCGAATACCGCTTAGAATGATCGGCATCGCCAAAGGAATCTCCACGTCGATAAGAATTCTTCGTTGCGACATCCCCATGCCTCTTGCGGCTTCCTTGACATCAGGACTGACCCCCAGCAACCCTGCCATCGTATTTCTCACGATCGGCAGCAGACTTTGAAAGAGCAAAGCCAGGACGGCAGGTTTCATTCCCAGACCCAGAATCGGTAACGCCAGGGCAATGACTGCTAACCCGGGAACGGCTTGTAAAACGTTCAGTACGTTCAAGGTTACCAGTCCGAAACGTTGGAACTTCGGGCGCGTTAAGAAGACCCCCACGGGTATAGATATCGCTATGGCGAGGGTTATGGTGATCAACACGATCAGAGAATGCTGGAATAGAGCTTCTGGTGCCTTTTCGAAAAGGGCCACCCTGAAATTCTCCCAAATCATTTACCAACCCTCCTTCCGGTAAACATGCCTCCGAATATCTCTGAAGGAAAGCATGCCACAGAGTTCTTCGCCCTTGAGAATTCCCAGATAATCTACGTCAAATTCCAACAGCAACGAAAGGGCCTCCGGCAGAGCGGTGGTAGTTTGAGTAAAGGTGGTTCGGGTGCGAAGAGCCCTTTTCCGTAACCCGTCCAGGTCACCTTTAGCCTCCTTGAACTCCGCTAACGTCACATGCCCAAAGGGCTTGCCCTCTTCATTGAGGAGAAACGCCACCTCCGTCCCCGCGGCCTTCATTTTCTTACCCGCGCTTCCCAATTCATGGTCGCTCACCAGGCACCCCACCGGTTGCATCGCTTCTTCTACATCAAATAAACTTAACTTCTTCACCACTCGATCGTGCCCAATGAAATTCTCTACAAACCCATTTTTAGGCTTGGTAAGCATCTCTTCCGGAGTTCCGAACTGCACAATCTTTCCAGCGTTGAGGATGGCAATATGGTCCCCCATCTTGATGGCTTCGTTAATATCATGCGTGACAAAGACGATCGTCTTCTTAAGCGCCTTTTGTAGCCGCAGTAATTCGTCCTGCAAATTATTCCGTGCGATCGGATCAACCGCTCCGAAAGGCTCATCCATCAGCATGATCGGAGGATCTACGGCCATCGCTCGAGCGACACCCACTCTCTGCATTTGCCCGCCACTCAGCTGCGACGGATAACTTCCCCGTGTTTTTTCCAGGTCCAGTCCCATCATGACGATCAGTTCGTCAACCCGCCTAGCAATCTTCTCCTTCGGCCATCGATATAACCGAGGCACGATCGCGATATTCTCCGCAATCGTCCGGTGCGGTAGAAGACCAATCTGCTGAATCACATAACCAATACCCATTCTTAGCTGATCCGAGTCCTTGTAAGCGACCTCTTCTCCGTGAATCAGAATCTTCCCAGACGTCGGTTCGATCATCCGGTTAATCATCCGCAAAATGGTGCTCTTTCCGCAGCCCGAGGGACCGACTAAGACGCAAATCTCTCCGACAGGTATAGACAGCGATAAGTTCTCCACGGCGGGTATCGCTTGACCTGAGTACTGCTTGGTGATCTGCTGTAGCTCTATCATCCTGCGCCCCCTCTGGCACGGCTGTGTCTCAGCCCTTTAGGAACCATCCCATGCTCCAGAACCCCCAGCATCGTGTCTAGACCAATCGCAATTACTGAGATAATGAGAGCGCCCGTGACCATCATAGGCGTGTTTGACCGAACCAAGCCTTCCGAAATAAAGCGCCCTAAGTTGCGCTCCCCGATATAGGTCGCAATGGCGGCGATGCCCGTCGTCATGACGACCGTGATGCGAAAACCCGCAAAGATGATGGGCATCCCCAGCGGTACGAGAATTTCACGCAGGATTCTCCCCTGACTCATGCCCATGCCTCGCGCCGCTTCTATGACATGGCCATCGACGCTTTTAACCCCATCATAGACACTGCGAATCAAGGGCATCATCGCATAGAGCACCAAAGCCAGCAAAGCCGACTTCCGCCCTAAGCCGAAAATGGGAATGGTGACTAAAATTGCAAACATCGACAAACTGGGAATACAGAAAATCGTATTGGCTATGCCCAAGACCCTAGCGGCCCAGCGATCACTTTTAGTCAACAATAACCCGACCGGAATCCAGATTACTAGGGAAATCAGCATCGCTGACAAGACCAGCGTAAAATGATTTCCGGTATATTCGAGGATCGTATCCTTATTCTTCATAACAAAATTCAGAAAATCCTTTAAGGTCAACCCCCCTCACCTCCCAATCTTATAAGCTTATTGAGCCATCTCATTTTCATGACTAAGCTCCATAAATTTATAAACACAAGTCAGTCGATTTTAGTAAAAAAGTATCCAATTATAGTCAATAAAAGTCCCCAATAGATCCATGCGTGCATGGATCTATTGGGGACAGTCTAGAACAAGATATTATTAATTAGGGTAAAACAATCACTGGCTTATCTTTTGACCGTCGATACAATAAGAAATTCCGGCCAATCACCTGTGCAAGATCTGCCTCAACCTGTTCGGCCAGTTCAGTGGCCACCACTTTGGGTTCTTCAGAACAATTCTGCAAAACCCGGCACTTAATGAGTTCTCGGACTTCCAGCACCTCATTCGTTTGGGTCACCACTGATTCCGTAATTCCGCCCTTACCTACTTGCAGAATCGGGTCCATTTCATTGGCCATAGACCTTAAAAACCCTTTTTGCTTACCTGTTAACACGAAAGTATCGCCCCCTAAACCCTTACTCCTGAACCCAACTAAATCTCTCGCCCGCGATCTCGACCTTGTCCCCTTCTTGGATCCCCGCCTCACGAAGCGCCGCATCAATCCCCATGGCTTTCAAGATATTCTGGAAACGGTAGACATTCGCCTCACGCTCAAAGAACGTCATCTTGACATGTCTTTCCACTTCTTTACCCAGGACCCTAAAGACATCCTCTTCTTTAACGATTTCAAACCGTTTCTCAGATTTTGCTTTGGTCACCAAGTGATCCGCGGGTTGCTTAACAATTTCTGGAATCGGGGTATCCGGTAAGACGTCGGCAATTCGATACATCAAGACCTTTAACCCTTCCCCTGTCGCTGCAGACACTGGGAAGATTTCATTCCGATCGCCGACCGCTTCTTTCAAGCGCTGTAATTGTTCCTCAGCACCGGGAATATCCATTTTATTGGCCACAATAATCACCGGTCTCAAGGCGAGTGCCGGACTATAGAGCCGAAGTTCTTCCTCAATAATTCTCAGATCCTCGAGAGGATCCCGTTCTTCTGAGCCTGAGATGTCTAAAACATGCAAAATCAGACGGGTTCGTTCCGTATGACGTAAAAACTCATGTCCTAATCCTGCGCCCGTATGAGCACCCTCAATGAGTCCAGGAATATCGGCCATCACAAAGCTCTTGCCATCCTCCAGCTCAACGACTCCTAAATTCGGAATCAAGGTCGTAAAATGATAATCAGCAATCTTTGGCTTGGAGCCAGACACCTGTGAAATAATCGTCGATTTGCCCACATTTGGGAATCCCACGAGTCCAACGTCTGCCAAGAGCTTTAACTCCAGACGCAGCCAGTTCTCAACACCAGGTTCTCCATTTTCGGCCAAGGTGGGGGCTTTATTGGTATTACTCATGAAACGAGCATTCCCTCTTCCGCCCCGTCCACCAGAGGCCACCACAACACGCTGTCCATGCTCGGTAATATCGGCAATCGTTTCATTGGTACCGTCCTCAAAGACGACCGTACCGACGGGAATGCGCATAACAATGTCTTCCCCACTTCGACCGCTACAATTCTTCGCGGCGCCATGGTCTCCCCGAGCGCCCTTATAGTGCCGTTGATAGCGGAAATCCACCAGGGTTCTTAACCCCTCATCTCCCATAAAGACAATATTTCCGCCACGTCCACCGTCTCCACCGCTCGGTCCGCCTTCAGGAACGTATTTCTCTCGTCGAAAAGCGACCGCTCCGGCCCCGCCATCGCCACCTTTAACATAGATCTTGGCCTGATCGTAAAACTTAAACATAATTGATTTCTCCTTAACTCGTTAGATCGTTAACGTCAGCATTTTATCAAAGAGTACCGTCGTCTCATCTTCTAAGATCACCTGGCAAGACAAGCCACCCGGTTCCTCGAACAAATACACTTCCGCCGTGACATTAATTAAGTGCTGTGCCTGTTCAGAGACTTCTAAACATTCTCTAGTGTATCCATATAACCCATCCGCATAGTCTTCTCGCCAATGATTCCCCCAGTAACCGTCCACTTTCATCTCCTCAGGGAATTCCAGGTTCGTCATGATTCCTTGCTGCTGAAGACCAATAATCAAGCCCAAGAGCAGCGTTGCTAGCACCGGTTGATGAAGCAGCGCTATCTTTTGCTCTTGTTCCTGGGCTATGACCGTTTCCCGCATGTAGGCCAAGGCCTTCTCCGGTTGCTCGAGTTGCAAATTACCCATGATCACCTGCCAGTGATTCATAAAATCATGTCTCTGGAGACTATACAATTGTAAAAGGTCGGACAGAAGAACTTGTTCAACTGCTGACATCGTCATCATTTTCCTCTCAAATTCACGGCTTTATTATCATCTCTTTATAAGAAGGCTTATTATATGTACCTATAATAAAAACCCCTGGGAAAACCCAGGGGTGAATCAAGACAGCTTATTAGGCTACTACCACTGTGTCACAGGTGCTGCTGCTGTTTCTACACGTTCAGTATAAATACTAACTTGCTTGCGATTGCGATCTTTATGCTCAAATTTAACATAACCGTTGATCAAAGCATATAACGTATCATCTTTACCCAAACCACAGTTTTTAGCAGGATGGAACAACGTTCCGCGTTGACGTACGATAATTGTACCCGCATTGACGTATTGACCGTCGCCGCGTTTTACACCCAGACGTTGCGAGTTACTGTCACGACCATTTCGTGAGCTACCAACTCCCTTTTTATGAGCAAACAGTTGAAGATTCATTTTTAGCATGGAGTCCACCTCCTTCGATCTATTATTATATAGTCTTGGCCATACGTCCCATGGATCTGTTCAATACCTAGCGCCATGGTTTGTAAAATCCACTGAGCCTTTTCCATTTCTTGCTCTGGTACACCCACAAGCTGACAGATGAGATGTCCCTCTGACTCTTGAACTTTAGGGGCTACCGACAGGAAATGTTCTAAGCCATTACAGGCCGAAATACTCAGGGCAGACACTCCCGCGCAAACTATGTCTTGACCAGAATCCGCATACCCAGCATGTCCGGACAGCTCAAAGGCGCGAATCCGTCCTTGATCATCCGCCCAAACTAGGAAACGAAGGCCGTCGTGTTGCTTACCCTTTGATCGCTTCGACAAGCACTCTTGTGTAGGGTTGACGATGTCCTTGCTTACGTCGATAGTTTTTCTTAGCCTTGAATTTGAAGACAATTATCTTCTCCCCTTTGCCGTGCTCCACTACTTTCAGCACTGCTGTAGCACCTGCTACAACTGGGGTTCCTATCTTGAACTTACCATCTTGTTCCACGAGAAGAACCTTATCAATCGTCACGGTTTCTCCGACGACTACGTCCAATTTCTCAACGTAAACCATATCGCCTTCTTGAACGCGGAACTGTTTACCACCGGTTTCAATCACTGCGTACATATTATTACACCTCCCATGCCCTAGACTCGCCATTGCAGGTCAGTTTCTATTAGAAATAAAAACCTGTTAAACCTGATTCGTGCGGTTGCGGTGAGAAGTCACCACATTTTATTATTTTAGCATTTATCCTCATTATTTGTCAAGCAGGTTCACAAGAAATTATTTTAGCCAAGTACCAAGTTGCTATCTAACAACGCAACGTACGTATTAACACTTTGTTCTCCTTTTGAGCTTCCAAAGGCCATTCTATTAGCTTTAAATCGACACCAAATATAATATATTGTCGAAATAATCACGTTGAAAGTTTATTCACAGCATGTATACTGTAATTGAGGAAATAATTAAATAAATATATTTTATTTCTAGTGTGAACGAAGACCCGTAGCTTTAATGGTCACCAATCGGCTACGGTGAGTAATGGTGAAACCGGCACACCTTAATTTAAGGTGTGCCTTTCTTTATCCATTTTTAAGGACTGGTGGCAAACATCTAATTCTATTAACCAATAAAGGAGTGCTGCGTTATGCCATGGAAACAGGCCAAACATTCCGTTTTTCACTTCCCAACTCGTCAAGAGCTTCAAATTATTGCCACTTCTCTAGTCATCTGCTTAGCAGTCATTACTTATTTTGTCCTACGCACTTAAGATAAGGCTTTAGATTAACTTACTTTGAACGACCGTCATCAATCACGGCTACAAGCCCATAGCAGCTTTCGCACATGATAACCTTTTCTCCGGCGGGATGATGTGGATCTTGCCAATCATGGGCGTGCTGTGCTAGCATCTCATCGTCACATCTTGCACATTTAAAGGCTTCTCCTTTTTCAACTTTATCGAATCTTGCGCTACCGTTCTCGTTGTTATTCATTGATGATAGCCTCCTTCTTCGTAATATTCATGATAAGTTTCTTTCTTTATTAAGCTTGCATTGTCCAGACATTTTTTATACAAACAAATAACCTGAAGGCCAATTAAAAACTGGCTTCCAGGTTATTTTTTCTTTTTCTATTTCATGGCCCCTTGACCACTCTAAAAGACCGGGCTTTGCGGATCATCCATGCCCCTGTATTGCACCTGAATTGAATTAATGTGCGGTACCCACTCTTCCACTCTGCCCAGAACTTCCTGGTCACTGACCTGATCAACCATCAACACTTGAGTCTCACTGACCTGCACGGCAATTTTATACTGATTAGTCATAGTATCTGCGCTGACTAGAATGCCTTTATAAGGTTCTTTTGTATACGAGACATTATTGAGAAACGTATTTTTGCTCATTAACTCGCCTTTGGCTCGGTCCATTTTAATCAATCTCCTCTGCATTATAATTCTAGAGATATTTTTTCCCGATCCTAGATTATTATTCGATGTTGAAATTGAAATTTCGAATTATTTGGTTGCACAAATCTTCCGTTTCATCTCATCCGGTAAATTCACAGTGGTAGCCTCTAAGTTTTCAAGTAAATGATCTCGGCTAGTCGTTCCAAAAACAGCAGAAGAAATCTTCCCGTTAGAAAGAACATACGCCAAGGCTATCTGTGCTGCAGTGATATTAGGTTCATCATTGATAAATCGGTAGGAAAAACCTTTAACGAGTTTTCCTCTGAAGTTTTTCAGGGCCCGGGCTAAATACCAAAGATCCTTGATACTTTTAACTTTAAAGACTCGATTACAATATAAAGAATCTGCCAACGCTGCTCCAGCAATGACCCCTATTCCTCTAGCATGCAGTCTATCAATTAATGGTTCACGTTCTTTACATAAAATATTATAATCTGGCATTACAAAATCAAAGACCCTTAAATCTAATACTTTTTCCAAGACATTGTCCTCGAAACTATTAACTCCAATAGCCCTGACTAATCCCTCTGATTTCAATTTAAGAAGTTCATCCATTAATTCATCCTTTAGATCCGCAACAGACGGTCCATGCAAATGAAACAAAGGAAGCGTTTCCAAACCCAGTCTTTTTAAACTAAGTCTACAGCTTTCTCTAATCCAGTTTGGAGAAAAATCTTTATAAAGTTTTCCTCTATCGCTAATCCTAGTGCCCGCTTTACTCGATACGACCAAATTCGATTTATTGGGTATATCTTTTAGAGCTTTTCCTAATCGCACTTCGGCATTCCCTTCTGAATAACTATGTCCTGTATCAAATAAATTCACACCCTTGTCAATCGCAGTACTCACAATTCTCATTGCTTCCGCTTCATCAAATCGTTCCTTACCCCAATAACTGGCGCAACCCAGTCCAAGTTCAGAGACCGAAATCCCCGTTAATCCAATTTCTCTATTATTCACGTTACAACCCCTCATATTCGTATAGTCTTCTTTACTTTTTCCAAAATATAACTATCTCATTCAACGCTTAGTGATTTACCCGCTGGTTCCAGTTTATTTTAGTATATGTAAAATATGTATTTATATGGATATTATACATATACTCTCAAAACCCTTTTAATACAATAAGTTATATAAAGAAGCTCCCGCTGAATAAAGTGGACCCTATGTCAAGGACAATTTAGAAAAGAAGCTATAATAAAAATCCCCTCATGTTACAAATGTGATGTGAGGGGATTTTTCTAAATTTTTATAGGATACTCGCCCGTGTTTAAGTAATTGGCATATAGATTCGGTGACAGTTTTGCTAGTCCCCATTGGTAACGGTCATTGTTGTAATAGTCCATATAATCATCAATTTCAAGATTCAGATCCGAGAAACAATTGCACCTTAATAGATGAATCTCATCCTTCATATGGCCAAAAAATGACTCCTGCGGGGCATTGTCCCAACAGTTACCTCTCCGGGACATAGACTGGCGGAGTTCCTTGTCTTTTAGAAGCTGTCGGAAAGATATGCTAGTATAGTGACATCCCTGATCAGAATGTAGGATTGTCTTGCTATTTATCGAAATTCCGTGATCTTGTATAAGCATATTGACTGTTTCAAGTACAAAATCCACTGCCAACGATTCGCTAGCAACGTATGCCATTACCTGTTTAGTGCAGGCATCCTTAATGACAGAAAGATATGCCTTGTCACCATGATTGTAGAAAAGGTATGTGATGTCAGTGAGAAGAATCATACCAGGACCATGTTCTTTGAACTCCCGATTGACTAAATTTTCAGAAACAGTGTTGGTTTTCATGGCCTTTGCCATGCGGCGGTAAGGATTCGGCTTGCGTATCGGGCATTTTAATCCGTATTTACCCATAAGACGCTGTATTTTCTTACGGTTCATTCGAAGTCCTTGATTCAGAAGGCGCATATGGATTCCACGTGAACCCTTATCATAACCACGAAACTTGTATGCTTCTAGAATAAGTTCAAAATACTTATTGTCTCGTTCTGCCTTTTCATTCCTTATATCTACAGTATTTAGCCATCGGTAATAACCGGAGCGTGATACTCCAGCTGTTTCACAAAGCCAGCTGATATTTAACAGGTTATTATCTCGTTCAATCATTTCTTTGATGAGTTTGTATTTGAAGGACGGTTTCGCTTGTATTCCCAGTTTGCCTGCCGATCCACCTGAATATTTTTTTTTAGGAATTCATTTTCTTGGTTTAAGTATGCAATTTTCTGTTCTAAGCGCCCAATTTTTTCAGGATTGGTGAGTTGCTTTGTGGATGGACGCCCACTGTTGTTCTTTCGGGTGTCTTCACAACCCTCCGGACGTAATTCATATCGCTTCATACGGACGACAAGACCGTCTTTTCGTCTCTTTCCGAGTATGCGATGGTCAATTCCCATATCAGCCAAAATTTGTGATGGCAGCTTCCCTGCACGATAATCTTCTTCAAATTTTTCTTTAAACTCTTTCGTATAGGTAATTGATTTTGAGCTTACATTTTGGATGTATGGATTCTTCTCTAATTCGCGCTGCAGTTCATCAGTAAAATAATTTCTCCCCATAGCATCTCTCTCCTAACTGGATGTATTAAGTATAACAAAAAAGACCCTATAAAATAGAGTCAGTTAATTTTTGGCCGAGTAGGCCTCTTTTTTAACTGTCTACTTTATAGGGTCCATTTTA
>Ga0209386_1000484_pt1 | contig 19377 bp, 12 predicted proteins | sample NGEPertwo_FD_184510 | JGI IMG/M metagenome (GOLD analysis project Ga0209386, IMG submission 184510) | Arctic peat soil microbial communities from the Barrow Environmental Observatory site, Barrow, Alaska, USA - NGEE Permafrost154B-two... | ecosystem: Environmental > Terrestrial > Soil > Wetlands...
CAACAAAGCTCTGGTTCATCATTACCCATTATAAAGTAGAGAGTTAAAAAAGTAAATGCAGTATTAACACAAAATCTGTAAACAAAAATCAGGACGAGTCACAATGACAGGCGAGGGGGTGAAGGGGCGATAGGAAGTGAAGGAAAAGAGGCGAGAAAAAAATAATGCATTGATTTTATTTCATGATCGGTTTGTCGCTCTTTTTATTACCTGTTCCCCACATCATCAGCAATTCCATCAATTGACTTCCGAACTTTACACGAAGACGATCAAGTGTCCTGTATACCTGCTTTTTTATAGTATCGGGGCTCATATCTAATAGATGGCCGATTTCAATATAGTTCAATCCTGTGCTAAATTTCAGGAACAGTAATTCCCGTTTTTGAGGGTCAAGTGTCTGAAGGATTTGTTTCAGTTTTTCTACACGAAGGGAATCCGATTCGATGTCAAAAGAATCCTGTTCGATGTTGAAGTGCATTTCAAAGTTAACCATATCTTCAATCGCAAGGCTATTCGTTCTTTTGTACTCTTTCGTTTTATGAAAGATAGCATTTCTAAGAGACTTATAAAGATAAAATTCAATGTATTCCGGGTGATGAAGGTCAGGTTGAAGCCGTTGGAGTTCGACAAAGATATCCTGAACACAATCTTTTACCAATTCCCGGTCGTGTGTAATCTTACTCCCATAGGCAAAAAGCGAATTAATAAACTCCTCGTAGATTTCGCTAAAAGCTGTCTGATCGCCCGATCGGAACCGGATCCATACATCCAGCCAATGAGTTCTATCTTTTATTAAGTTTTTCAATAACTATATTTAAAATAAACGCGGGAAATGCCCTGATTGGGATGGTTCAAAGGTAAGAAAAAGGAATGACTTACAGTTGATATCGTTTATCGTTAGAAGATTTAAAGGTTAGTTGATTTAAATGTAATGGTGTTATGGTTAGCACCCGGAAACTGGAAAATGATGTGAGGAGATGTAAGTTCTTTGTATCTTTTGTGCTGCTGGTGTTACATGAGCCCTTTACAGTTTAATTGAAAACAATCTTTTTCCCTTCGATCCTGAATAGTTTTGGGAAAGGACTCTGATATCCGTAATCGTTGGTAGAAACGATCCCGAAGAGCACTTTAGACGGGTTGAAATCTGATTTCCGGGGGATTAATACCTTTTTTTCTTCGGTTGTTTTATATATTTTATTCAGGTAGCCGCCACCTGACACTGGTTCGAAGACCATTACTGAAAACTTTAATCCAACCTCGTTGAGAGATGGTGCTGTAATCCACGAGATCTCCAGACCTTTGCGTGATTTAGTTACGCTGAACTGTTCGGGTGTTGGCAGTTCTGTGTTTATAATTGAATTGTAGGTAGTGTTGACCATATCAGCAATCGTTGTTTTATCAGCGACAAGCGTCTTTTCAACAAAAGGCATTGGTGCAATTGGAGTTTCAATGTGTTTTACAACAACTGCAACTCTTGTATTATTCGGGGTATCTACTTTCGTCTGCAACAGATTACTGTTGAATTCAGTAAGTACAACACCTGATAATAGCGTCAATTGGGAGGCGCTGTAAAGTGCAAAGCCACCCACATTGGGGAACTTTCGTAAAATGCTGATTTGTTCACTGATCTCTGTCGGATTTGTGAATACCTTTGTATAACCCGCCGATTTATACAAAGCCTGTCCAAGGTAAAGTGGTTTTCCGAAACAATGGTCATTCCACCATTTAGCCAATACCGTGAAATCACCAAAAACATTGCCTTGTTCCCAGTATAATTGGGGGATGACGTAGTCAATCCAGTCGTTGGCGAGCCATTTATAAACATCGGCGTACAAATCATCATATGAGGTTGTGGCCTTCACGCCAGGTGAGCCGTTCGGATCGTCACTCTTGTTTCTCCATACTCCAAAGGGACTGATACCTAGTTTTACAGTTGGCTTATATGCTTTTATACTATCGTGGAGTGCCTCAATGAATTTATTGATGTTTTGGCGACGCCAGTCGCTTAATTTATTGGGATAAAAACCTTTTCCATAGGTGCTAAAGGTTTTTATGTCGGGGTATTTCCTCCCCCTGATTGGGTATGGATAAAAGTAATCATCAAAATGAATTGCATCGACATCGTATTTGCGAACAACTTCCATGATCACTTTAATAATGTGGTTTCTCACCTGCGGGATTCCGGGGTCAAGAAAAAGCTTATTGTCAAATAAATGCGTGTAGTCTGGATTCCTTGCGGCAAAACTGTTGGGGTCGAGCTCATAATAGCCGTTATTTCGGACCCTGAACGGATTGAACCAGGCATGCAATTCCATCCCTTTTGAATGGCAAAGTTGAATGGCATAGGCAAGTGGATCGAAAAAAGTGGCGGGTGCCAATCCTTGTTTACCTGTCAGAAAGTGAGACCATGGTTCGATTTCGGATGGATAAAATGCGTCGGAGGCGGGTCTTACCTGAAAGATGACCACGTTCAGGTTTAACCGTTCGATGCGTTCAATTAATTCGGTTAGTTCCTTTTTCTGAACCTCTACGGGCAGTCCGGGTGCGGAAGGCCAATCGATATTATTTACAGTTGCAATCCAAACTCCGCGAAACTCTTTTGCAGGCGGATTATCAGCCAGACAATTATCTGCCTTTAAAATCAGCAGAAACAACAACAAAATAATTGAATAGACTCTCTTAATATACACGCCTGAAAATATACAATTGATATTAAATGAAAATTCGCACTTTCCCTACCTTTCTTCAAAGCGGGAGCGTGCGAATTTAATCAATATCCTAAGAAAACTAAATATTAAATTATGCAGAAACGGGTAATCTTTATATCCGCTTTTTATGTGCTCAATGCCAACCTGTTTATATCAAAACGAATCATTCTCATGGATAATATTTTACAAATGCTTCCATTGCTTCATACTCTGCCATCCCTAATTCATCGTATAATTTGGCGGTACTCCGATTGCGTTGTTCAGCCCGTTCCCAGAATTCACGTTCATCTTCACCCATAAACATCGCGCCCTCTTTTTGCGATTGATGCCGCAGTATCGCTTCCCTTTTTCTTGAAAGTTCGATCGGACTAATCGGAACTGACATCTCAATTTCGTCTGCTTCCCATTCTGCCCATGCACCGCGGTATAACCAGACCCAACAGTTTGTCATCCACTCTTCCATCTTCACATGTTCCAGAGCAATTAAAATTGCATCGAGGCAAACACGGTGTGTGCCATGTGGATCTGACAAGTCGCCGGCGGCAAATATCTGGTGAGGTTTTATTTCTTCAAGAAGATCTATAATGATATTCACATCTTTTTCGCTGACAGGCGATTTTAACCGCATTCCCGTTTCATAGAACGGGAGATCGAGAAAATGGATATTGGAATCAGGAATTCCAAAATAACGTAAAGCAGACCGGGCCTCCATTCGCCTGATCAGACTCTTCACTTTATTAAGATCCGGAATATCAATCATGTTCTCTTTTTTGTTTTTGATAAAAGAGAGAACCTTTTGTTGTTGCTTTTCCGCCTTTTCGTTGTTATAGTCGTAATAGCCGATATATTCGTGGTGAAAATCGAGGAACCGGGTTACATACTCGTCCGACACCGCGAAATTCCCTGAAACCTGATAGGCAACGTGAACGTCGTGACCCTGTTCTACCAATCGGAGCAAGGTACCACCCATTGATATAACATCATCATCGGGATGTGGGCTGAAAATAACGATCCGTTTTTGAGCCGGTTCGGCGCGCTCAGGTCTGAATGTATCCTCAACACCTGGTTTGCCACCTGGCCATCCGGTTATCGTATGTTGCAAGTCGTTGAAAACTTTGATGTTGATTTTGTATTGCGCACCTACAATTGCCAAAAGGTCACTCAATCCGTTGTCGTTGTAATCCTTTCCGGTAAGCTTTAAAATTGGTTTTTTTGTACGTCCGCATAACCAAAGCACCGCTTTTCGTACCAAACGGTCGTCGGTCCAGTCGAGACTATCCAGTAACCAGGGCGTTTTAGTTCTGATCAGATATGCAGAGGCGCTTTTGTCGATGATGATTTTGGCATTGTCGTGCAATTGAATGAATGATGCAGGGACGTGACTGTCAGGATCATCTTCAACTGTTTTTTGAATAGCCTTGGCCTTATACTCTCCAAATGCGGTTAAAATGATTTTCCGCGCACTTAATATTGAGTCAATTCCCATTGTGATCGCTCTGCGCGGTACATTTACAAATCCCTGGAACTGGTCGGCCTCTTCCTGGCGTGTTACCGGATCGAGGGTGATAATTCGTGTTCTGGTATTTCTTCCGGAACCAGGTTCGTTAAATCCGATATGCCCTGTCCTGCCGATGCCGAGTAACATTAAATCAATTCCGCCGGCGTCAACAATCTTTTTTTCATAATCACGACAATAGTCATGCACCGAATCGAGAATAATTGTTCCGTCAGGAATATGAATATTCTCGGGAAGGATATCAATATGATTGAACAGGTGGATTCGCATGAAGTGATGGTAACTCTGAAGCGAAAAGGAGGAAATTGGGTAATATTCGTCAAGGTTAAATGTAATCACATTCTTAAAACTCAACCCTTCTTCGCGGTGCAGTCTCACTAATTCGGCATATATCTCGATTTGAGTCGAACCAGTAGGAAGTCCCAGTACACACTTCTCTCCTTTTGATTGCTTTTCTAAAATTACCCCGGCAATTTCAGCAGCCACCGCAATCGATGCTTCTGAACTTTCGGAGTAAATGTAGGTGGGAACCTTTTCATATTTGGTCAACATATCCCTGTGCGTGAGATTTGTCGCAAGAAATGACAAGTAGTTGTCGAAAATCGGATTATTACTTTGTAATTTTAGTGAAAGGTCCATAATTACAGGATTTATATTAAATCTAAAGATCGGAAATAAATTTATTGATATGGCGAAACTAATAAAATATTTTTAATTAGTGTTGATAAAAATGAGCAAATGTCGCATTCTCTTATACTCTTTTTCGATGGAAAGAATTAAATAAAGAGCTTATATGTCGAATTTTCAAATAGTGATCTCTCCCTCACCCATTCGCCTGTCATTGCGAGCGAAGCGAAGCAATCGCCCCGTCGCCCCGTCGCCCTTTCGCCCCTTCTTAATTGAACTCCCCGGCCTTGTACCTTCGGATGATATGTTCGATCATTGCTTCATCTTCCGGATTGTAATCTGATTTCAGATTGGCACCAAACATAAAAGCTGCTGATTGCCAGAAAATTGCATTAAGTCCGCCACGGTATGATTTTATCAGTTCATAAGGGGTTTTTCCGGTTTCACGGCGAATTAGCTTAAGCAGCAATCGACCTTGCTGAATATTTAGCGATTTGAGTGAATCGATATAGGTTTTGTAGACATAGTCCTGGTACCATTTGATATAAGTCTTTCTTCTTGCTTTATCCGTATAGATGCTATCTAACTCCGAATTCACAAGTTTCAGTTCGCTACTTACGATCAAAGCAAACGGGTAAGTTTTCAATACATCAATTTCCAACTGACTGTATTTTCTTTCCTGCCTTTTATTTTTGAACTTATAAGGGCTGATGATTTCAATTTCCATCAGATTTATGTGAAGAATACTGTCGTGCGATGGAAATTTAGTGCCGTTGAAGGTAGTGTCTGACTTGGCAGCTTCCCTTTGTTTTTCTAATTTGATTCGATTATTCTGTGCGTTCAACGAAAACTGGGCAAAAAATAAGAAAAAGAAAACAGGAATTACAACTTTAATCATATTATAAAAATTTGTCCGGCAAAGTTAATATAATCCCGATTCGACATCCTAATCATTACTCATTCACCGATCATCTTTTCCATTTTTCGTGCTTTTCAATGATTTTTTATTAGGGGTCTGGTTCAGATTTAAATAATAAAGAAGCAATTTAAAATACAATAGGCACCCCGACTGACTTAAAGCTGGAAGAAATGATGAATTAATCACATTTATAAATGTTAAAATCTGTTTAATCGAATTGTGATTGTTCTGCAACATCATTGTAACATTAAAGGATCAATTTTGCCATTAGAGAATAATGAATTGATAGGATGATTTACTTTTTTATTACAACTTTGATACCAGGATTTCACCCTAAAAATTTAATTTATTTTCGAATCCCAGCGTGATGGCCAGGTTAATAACGATGATTATTTATTAGACTTTGAATATCTGTAGTGTTATGAAATGGGAATTCTTTTAGTAAGGTCATCCCGATATCTTCATCGATTTATTTTTTAACCCGACAGTAATATATTTTAATAGAAATGAAACCTTCGATGTCTGAAAACCGTTATTGCATATATTTCGTTAGTTTTTGTTAAAATAAGTGAATACGATTTAAGCGTTTCTTAACTAATATTACTTGAGATTAATGAAAGACTAAACCATTGCTTAATGGGAATGAATAATTTCCTGTTATTCAATAGATCAAAAAAATCATCAGAAACCAATTTGGTAGTAACACACTGGATAACTGACGTGTGTCGCGCATGATCGAAAGATCTTATGGATTATAAATATTTGCAGCTTTTAGAACTAATTATTTTAAACCCAAATAAATAATTGCCTATGAAGTGAAACCAGGAACGAATAACTATCTAAATATCAGCACGAAGTAGTTCCATATATAAGTGCTGTAAAAACTCCAAAAAGCGAAAAACTTGAAACTATTTTTTAAAATTAAAACATTTAAAAGTATGAAAAAAAAACCGATTCTGAGCATGGGCCGAAACCCCATGTTAAAGAAATTTTCACGATTTATGAAACTTTGCCTGTTTATTTTACTGATGGCAGTCATACAGTTGACTGCAAATGTTTATTCACTTAAGGCAAATGAAATCGATAATTATTCTTCCGCCCAACAAAATGGCAAGAAGGTTTCTGGTAAAGTTACGGACAAAACTGGTATTTCACTTCCAGGTGTTTCTGTTGTCGTAAAAGGAACTACAACTGGTATTGTAACTGATAGTTACGGTAAGTTTTCGTTGATTTTACCTGAAAATGCCACTACCCTGACATTTTCTTTCGTCGGAATGATTTCGCAGGATATTCCAATTAACGGAAAATCGGATTTTAATGTAGTTCTTATGGATGAAACTATTACCCTTGACGAGGTTGTGGCAATTGGTTATGGTACCATGAAAAAAAGTGATATTACCGGTTCCGTTTCCAGTGTAACACCGGAAAAACTGGTTGACAGGCCAGTTACAAACGTTGGACAGGCCCTGCAAAATAAAGTCGCAGGTGTTCAGGTAATTAAGCAGGCTGCTGGTGATCCGGGCGGCAGGCCTCAAATTCGAATCAGGGGTACAAACTCCATTAATACAAGTGCTGATCCTCTGTTTGTTGTGGATGGAGTTGTTGGTGTGATCAATGCCTTGCAAAACCTCGATCCTCAGGATATTGCATCTATGGATGTTTTAAAAGATGCGTCGGCTACTGCTATCTACGGTACACGTGGGGCAAACGGTGTTATTATTATAACAACCAGGCGTGGGGCCGCAGGCCAAACAAGAGTTAGCTTCGATGGTTCAGCCTCTGTTGGTATCAAGACAAGAAGAAACGACGCAGTAAATGCCGACCAGTTTATGTACCTTTATGAACAGGCATTTAACAATACGCCTAAGTATGGAAACCTGGTAACAACAAAGGATTTTCGTGGCCCAAATGCAGCAGGATTATCATGGTCAGAGATGCCATATTTGTTTGAGCAGGTTCCAAAAGACTCGTATTTACCTGGTCTTAATTTTCAGGGTAACGATGGAAACTATTATAAACCAAGATTTAACACATTGTTGGAAGATGATGTTTTCAGAACCGCTTTATCACATAAACAACATCTTGAAGTGAGCGGCGGAACGGAAAAAGGAAAATACTCTTTAACTTTAGGTAATAACAACGAGGAAAGCCTTTTGAAAGAATCGTACAACAACCGGTTAAATGTCAGATTTACGCTGGACACTGAACTTACTGAATGGCTCAAAATGAGCGCCAACATATCATATGCAAAAAGTAAAAGCGACCGAATGAGTAGTGATTTAATGAGAAATACCTCGGAATATTTTGCTATTTTGCCAGCAAATCGGTATCCTAATGATCCTGCAATATATGGAGCTTATGCAGGAACATGGCCTACTGCCAGGGACTTTAATGTTGGTGAGAACCGGCCAGGTTCAACTTTTATGCTAAATCAAGACGAAGGCTATTACCTACAAGACGAATTTACCGGGGCATTGGAGCTAAATGCACAAATTACACCAGACTTGAGTTTTAAAACAAACCTATCTGTAGATAACAGGAATATGGCGAGTAGATGGTATAGTGGAGATTATCAGGGCAGAACTAATTCAAGTGCAAATGGTTACCATGAATTATGGCAATATTGGCAAACCGAAAACTATTTCAACTATAATAAAAAAATAGGTGATCATCAAATAACTGCTTTGGTTGGACTTTCATGGTCTAAAAATACATATGACTATGTAGAAGCACGTGCATCCAAATTCTCTTCAAATTTTTACCAATGGAACAATTTAGGTGCGGGGACCAATCCGCCTACAGTGCTATCCAGCAACACATTGGGTGCGCTAAACTCTTATTTTGCCCGTGCTATTTATAACTTCAAGGACAAATATATGTTAACAGCAACCGGGCGTATTGACGGTTCATCAAAATTCGGAACAAACAAAAAATACGGTTTTTTCCCTTCTCTTGGTGCTGCATGGAGAATCTCTAAAGAGGGTTTTGTGGCCGACAGCCAAACAATATCTAACCTTAAACTGCGTTTAAGTGCCGGACAAACCGGTAACCAGGAAATTGGTAATTTTATAACTCAAACGTATATTAGTCCCACCAATGTTTTATTGGCAAATGGCTACAGTGCAGGCCTTTATCCAGGATCTACCGGTAACGATAACCTGAAATGGGAAACAACTACACAGTACGATGCCGGGTTAGATCTTGGCTTGATTAAAAATAGAATTAATGTGACGTTAGATGTTTACCAAAAAACAACTGACGATATGTTGTTTAATCTTCCAGTACCTCAATCAACTACAACAGGTAATGCCTGGGTAAACTATGGTTCGGTTAAAAACACTGGTATCGAGTTCACATTGAGCACTGTCAATATCCAAAAGAAAAACTTTTCATGGGAAACTCTCTTTACAATATCAGCCAATAAAAATGAAATTACGAAACTCGGCCCTACTGGTGCCGACATTTACACGGATACCGGAGCAGGTAACGGAACCAGCGTTTATAGAGTTGGAGAACCAATCGGATCATTCTTTGGATTGAACCGAATGGGAACCTGGGGCACAAACGAAGCAGTGGAGGCAGCGCGTTATGGCAAAGTGCCGGGAGATCTGAAATTTGAGGATACAAATAATGATGGTAAAATTGAGCTGCTGACTGACGGTAAAGTTATTGGTCACGCATATCCGAAATTCTATGGTGGTCTGAACAACACATTTACTCTTGGAAACTTTGATGCAAGTATCGACATTATGTTTGTAGGCGGAGTTGACAAAGCTATCGTGCATGAGTCTGCAGAAGACCGCCAATTTGTAAATGGTATGATGAACACAGTTATGGATGGATGGCGTCCTGATCATCAGGAAACAATGATCGCTCAGGTTCGTGCCGGTAATGCCGGTGCACGCTACGACTCATACCCCGACACCCATATGATTTGGAACGCTGCCTACATTAGGGGGCAGTCGGCTTCACTAGGTTATACTTTCCATGGTAACCTTGGTGGTTTAGATAAATTGAGAGTTTATGCCACTGCAGATAATTTCTTTTTGTTAACCGCAGTTCAACTTCCTGGTTATGATCCTGAAGGTAGTGCTATACAGAAAATTAATGGAAGGGTTCCAAATATTGATAAATATATGCATCCGGTTCCTACAACCTTCAGCTTGGGTGTTAATGTCACTTTCTAATTGTAAAAATTTAATATCATGAACTACAAAATAAAAAACAGTAAAGCATTACGATTCACTATGCTTTTGGTGATATTCTTGATGGCGCTTGGTGGTTGCACGGACTTTCTGAAAGAAGTGCCTACAAATCAACTAACTACTGCAGCAGATCTAACAAGTTTAGAATATAAAGAACCTTTTACAGTTGGACCTTATCGACGGTTGCAAGATTGGACCAGCGGTGCGACAGATTGGGGAAATAATATTCCCTCTACAATTGAGTACCCCACTGGCGGAGCATACACAACTGAGCCGCACGTTCAGTTCGATAAATTTATGCACAATCAGGTATCAGGTAGTTTACTCGACGATTACAATAATCCGTGGTATTATTGGTATTCAGGTGTACAAGACTGTAACCTCTCTATCAAACAACTTCCTTTGATTAAGATGAGTGAGACAGACCTTAATAAAGCTTTGGGAGAAGTACGTACCTTAAGGGCATTCTATTATTTTTGTATTGTACGCTACTGGGGTGATGCTGTTCTTATAACAGAACCAATAACAGATGTGTGGGCAACAGAGCTACCTCGTACCAGTCTGAAAAAAATTTATGATGAAGTAATTATTCCTGACCTTGAATTCGCAGTTGCCAATCTTCCGGCAGGTAGATCCACAATTGGTCGCGTAACTCAGGATGTAGCCCGGGCAATACTGGCAGATGTATATATGACCGTTGCCGGTTATCCTTATCAGGAAGTAGCTTCCAGTCCGGATAAAGACTGGTGCGGTACAGGAGCCTGGTCAATGCAGAATTATCCGGTTGCAACTGGTGTTGAATTCTTAAAAAAGGCACAAACACAACTTAACGCATTGTATAATAGTGTATATACATTGGGGACCTATGATAATTTGCGCGATCCGGCTATGAACAATAAGGGGGAAGCAATATTTCAGGTGCAATATGATAAGACACTCTGGGCTAATGGTGTTACACAACCATCTCTTCCTTTGCTAAGTGCGATTGGCCCAAAAGATGAAAACGGTACATTTACTCCATGGGTAGGATATTACAATTCCTATTCTAATAATGACTTGCGGAAAAAGGAACGTCAGTTTTTCTTCACATGGGATACTAAATATTCCAATGTTAAAGATACAGTTCGTTTTGATGTTCCATTTCTCTATAAGCAATACGTCGCTGCGGCTGTTAAATCGACAGATGGTTCCGGTCTGAACTGGACACATTACCGTTATGGAGAAATACTGTTGGATCTTACCGAAGTAAACTGGGCGTTAAAACAATTAGGCCAGTCGGTATCTGACAATGACATCGTAAAAGGAATTAACGAAGTCAGGACCAGAGCATTACTTGCTCCTTTATCAGCAGGCAGCCTGACACTGAAAGACATCTTAAGTGAAAGAGCATGGGAACTGATATTCGAAAATAAAATGCTCTGGGATCAACGTCGCACAAGAAAATGCGTTGTATATGGCAATGGCGGAATTTCAGCTATTCAGAATTTCATTGGTCATCAGCCTGCAATTTTCAACTATGCTTTTGCTCCAATGCATTTATTATCACCTATTCCTGGTAATGAAATTTCCAGAAACGGGTTAGCGACACAGAATAGTGGGTATTTGCCTACACAAAATTAAGTATTGCATTTTATAATTATTTAATTAAGAAAAATATGAAAGCAAAAATTATTATAACACTTTCATTCATCGCTGTAATAGCGTTAATGATAGGTTGTACGAAACAACCTTATTACGACATCCCTTATGATGCAAACGGGAATGTTTACATCACTAAAATTGCAGTGGTAACTGCAAATCCTGTTACCACAGCAATGACATCTTTCACTGTCAATGGCTATTTCCCAAATGCAAAATCCGGAGATGTTATGAAGGCTACTGTTTTACAACAGCAGGTACCCAGTTGGAATACAACTGGCGCCAAACAACTTCTGCCGGTAGCCGGTAGCGAAAAAAGTATTACGGTTGGGGGTGATTTTAAAACATCAGTAACTTATACCTTAACGGAAGCACATTTGTTAAATGTTGGTGATGCTATAACCGTTGTATTTTCCGGAGCAACTGATTCCGGAATAATAACAATTGTGCTTAAAGCAGCCTCATAATATACGTTCTTTTTCACAAATAGGTTTAAGAGGCTGTCTTTAGGGGCAGTCTCTTATAACTAAAAATCGAATTTTTAGTTATAACTGTCGTGAAAAGATAATATATGTAAGAAACAAAATGAATTGCCTGGAAACCGCATCCGCCTAAAGGCTGATGCGGTTTTGTTTGCTACTAATAAGATTGGTGTTATGGCTATTGAGTGTATTGCATCTTTGGGATTGAAAATTCCTGACGATGTTGCATTGGTTAGCTTTGATAATGCCGATGCCTATAAATATGCATCAGTCCGGTTACAGTGGTGGGGCAGCCGCGTTTGAATACCGAATTGGAAATCAATACGCACATCTTTCAGTCGTTCAATAGTCTTAATTATTCGAAGAGAGGGTACTGCTGATTTCATTGGCGGCACCCTTTTTTATTTGGTAAAAGCAAGGTGTGAATCACTTTAGTGGATATGAAGTTTCACTATTTGTTCATTCTTTAGAAAAATTCCAAATTCGAAAACATGACCTGGCAATTTGGAAATGTTCTGATTTGTCTGCAAGCAGTCGAATAAGAAAATTTTAAAAAAGAGATTTTTCTGCCAGATAAGAAAATCCCGTCTTCAATCCTTTGATGGTTCATTTTTGCGCTTTAAAAACTACGAACTTTTATCCTACTATAACTATTTTATTTATTTTGGATTATTTACCCTTGGTTTTTTATACTTTTAAGGCCGAAATGAATTCTGCAAAACTCAATAAACTTATACCATTTCTACTGAAGGGAGATAAAATTGCATTCGAAGAAATCTACAATGATTTTTTTGGAGTGATGTATCATTTATCCTTTCAGTACCTTCACGACGAACGCATTTCGGAAGAGATTGTTCAGGATACTTTCATGAAACTTTGGGAAATCAGGGATACAGTGAATGATCAGTTTAATATCCGCAATTTCCTCTATACCATCACAAAAAATAATTGCTTAAATTACCTTAGGAATCAGAAAATTGCATTGAAATATCAGGAAAACATCAAATACCTTGAGATGCAGTTTAATTTTGAGGCATTGGAAAGGTTGGGGAATTATATCGAGTTTGAGGAGTTGCGCGAGAAGATCGACAATGTTATTGCTGCGCTTCCCGATGATCTTCGTGAAACCTTTCGCTTGAGCAGGTTTGAAGAACTTCATTACAAGGAAATAGCAGAAAAACAATTGAAGCGCGTATGACCAAAACGTTGCGAATTCTTCGTCACGAGCTGAAGGACTACGTTACCATCATCTGCCTGATTTCCAATTTTTTTTAATAAATGTGAAAAAATGTTTTTATTTTTTGCTCTTTTTCGATAGGGTAGATCTACACTTGTGTGTTTAGTGTTTAATTCCATGGAAAGAATGTCAGAAGAAATTTTTAGTAAGGTCTTAAATAATTCGGCTACAGAGGCTGAAAAGAGTAATTTTTATAAATTGCTTGAGGAGGATGATGCGCTCCGCGATATCTTTTATGAGTATAAAAATATTTATACTGCTTCAAATATTAATTCAGATAAAAGCATTCAAATACAGCAAGATAGCTTTACGCGATTTTGGAATCGGGTTAGACCGGCAAAAGCACACAGGATGGTAGATCTGTGGTATCGCTATGCTGCAGTTTTTATTATTGCACTCTCCATGGGTTATTTGATGAGGTACCTTGTTCCGGTTAATGATGTTAATAGGGAAGTAAAGGTATTGACGCAGCATATTCAATATACCTCAGAAAAAGGATCTGTATCGACTATACATCTTGAAGATGGATCAGCCATATGGCTTAGCTCTGCATCTAAGCTTACCCTTGACAGAAATTCAATTGGTGAGATGTCTGCAAAGTTAGATGGTGAGGCTTATTTTGATATGATTCCTGATACTACACGGAAGTTTACTGTTGATTTGGGGTATTTTAGAGTGAAAGATATTGGCACCAAGTTTAATATCAGAGCCTACGATTTTGAACCGACTGTTTTCGCGACACTGGTTGACGGAAAGATTGATCTTTTAAAAAGCGAGGACAAGTCAATCATGTCAATGATTCCAGGTGATTATATGAATTACAGCAAGCAGACAAACCGCTATGATGTTTCCAAACAAGATCCTTCTATTGCAACAGCCTGGAAGGATGGGAAATTTGTCTTTATCGATAAAACCCTTTCGGAAATTTGCCTTGAACTGGAGAACTGGTATAATGTGGAGATTATCATCAGAAACCAGTCATTGGCAAAATCGAGGTATACGAGTGTAATTAAAAGGACAACGACCGTTAAAATGGTGCTGAAAATGTTGGCATTAACTGACAAAATTAATTATTCGATCGACGAAAGAAAGGAGGTGCGTGACATCGTTTACATTTATTAAAACAACAAAGTGCTTAATTGTAAAAAAAGTGCATCCGTGGAGGGATGCACCTGATTTCAGTAAACGAAACTGATGGAGGTCAGTTTCAAATTAAACTTAAAAACACGTCAAAATTATGAAGAAAATTTTTGATTTGCTATGCATTGCACAGCAAAGGTGGGTAAAAACTATCCGAATTATGAAATTAACAGTTGGACTAATCCTTTTTGCAATGATCTCGGCGTCTGCGGTAAACTCTTACAGCCAAACTGCCCGAATCAACCTGAATGTGAAGGATGCCACTATTGTGGATATATTCCGCGAAATTGAGCGGAATAGTGAATTTGGCTTTTTCTTCAAAACCGAAGAAATGAATCTTGAAAAAAGACAATCAGTAAAAGTAGCCGATGCTACGATTGACGAAGTACTCAAGAAAGTGCTGGATGATAATTATTCGTATCGAATCCTCGATAAAAATATTGTAGTAACCAAAGGTAACTTAGAAGCTATACAGGCTCAACAGAGCAAGAAGATTTCCGGTAAAGTTACTGACAAATCAGGTATTTCACTTCCAGGTGTTTCTGTTGTTGTAAAAGGGACAACAACTGGGATCATTACTGACAGTGACGGAAATTTTTCGTTAAATGTACCTGCAAATGCCACAACACTTCAATTTTCATTTGTTGGAATGCAAATGCAGGAAATCGCAATTGCCAATAAAACGGAGATTAATATATCGCTGTTAGATGAAACAACAGCGATTGACGAGGTTGTTGCTATTGGTTATGGTACTTCGAAGAAAAAGGACTTGACCGGTTCTGTAACAAACCTTTCAGCAGACAGACTTCTTGACAGACCAGCAATGAATGTTGCTCAGGCTATCGGTGGTAAAGTGGCAGGGGTTAAAATTATTGAACGTTCAGGAGCACCGGGTGGTAACGCCATGATTCGTGTCCGTGGTACAAACTCGATCAATTCGGCTAACGATCCTCTTTTTGTCGTTGACGGTGTTGTTGGTGTTGCAAATGCTTTGGGTATATTGAATCCAAATGAAATACAGTCGATGGACGTGTTGAAAGATGCTTCTGCAACTGCAATTTATGGTGCACGCGGATCAAACGGTGTTATCCTTATTACGACCAAACGTGGTATTGCCGGTAAAACTCAGGTTGAATACAACGGTTATGTAACAAGAGGTACAATGAACAGAAAATTCTATGTTCTTGATGCCGAACAAATGATGTATGTTACAAAACAAGCATGGATGAACGTAAATAAGTATGCCACATCGCCAAACTGGTCTGCAAGCTTTGATGCTTCGATATTACCAACTGGTGAAGGAGGAAAAACCTATTCTGAAATGCCCTATTTATTTGAACAGACTTCACAGGGTGGTTATTCTGTTCCGCTGATGGGCGCTGATGGAAAATACTATAAACCAAGGTTTGATACCAACTGGGAATCTCAGATTTTCAAACCTTCTACATCGACCAACCACCAGGTTAACATTCGTGGAGGTAACGAAAACGCAAAATTTGGAGCATTCTTAGGTTATTCACTCGAAGATGGCTTACTCGATAATTCAAATTTCAGACGTTATTCCGGCAAGCTTAATGGGGACATCAAAGTGAGTGACAAAATTAGTATAAGCACTAACCTTGGCGTCAACAGAAGTAAAGAACAAATCAATGACGAATCCTTTTTTAGCGGTGGTATTGCTCGTGCAGCTGTTGAGGCATATTCAATACTCCCAATTAAATATCCTAATGATCCTATTTATGGCTCATATGCTGGTCAATGGAGTAGCAATGCTGATTTCCCTGCAGGTGAAACCCCTCATAATCCGGTTCATATCACCAATGATGTTGAGGATTTTGTCAATCGCACGCAGCTTACCGGTGATGTTACTTTCAACTACAAAATCACCCCAGAACTAAGCTTTAAGTCAAACATTGCTGTCGATTTAAATTTCAGGAAAGAAAATAAATATGCTGGCCGTGAAATTAATACGGGAGAAAAAGGATCAGTTGACATCAGAACTCAAAACTCTACTTACTGGCAGAACGAGAACTACTTTAATTATAACAAAACCATGGGTGATCACTCTTTTACTGGTATGGTTGGGTTGTCTTGGTCAAGGTATGATTTTGAAAATTTCGATGGCTGGAATTCCGAGTATTTTGATGACTTTTATGGTTGGCATAATATTGGAGCCGGTACTGCTGCCAGACCTAGAGTTTCAAGCTATGATCAACAAAATTCACTGAACTCCTATTTTGCACGTGCCAATTATACCTACAAAGGTAAGTACCTCTTTACAGCTACAGGTCGCGAAGATGGTAGCTCAAGATTTGGATCTAATTCGAAATATGGTTTCTTTCCTTCAGGTTCGTTTGCATGGAGAGTAAGTGAAGAAGATTTTGCAAAAAAAATAGATGTTATATCTAATCTTAAACTTCGTTTAAGTGTTGGTCAGACAGGTAACCAGGAAATTGGTAACTATGTTACACAGACATTCATCAGTTCAGAAAATGTTATAATGGGTGGTGTCGTAACTCCGGGTCTTTACCCAAGTTCTGTAGGTAACGCTGACCTTAAATGGGAGAAGACAACACAGTATGATGGCGGTGTCGATCTTGGTTTCTTTAAGGATCGGGTGACAATTAATGCTGACTACTATTATAAGAAAACTGAAGATATGCTTCTTGATGTACCATTACCAACATCTACAACAGTAGGTTCTGTTAAGAAAAACTATGGTACGATCGAAAACAAAGGTTTTGAATTGACATTAGGTACTCATAACATTAAGAGTAATGATTTCAACTGGTTCACCGATGTTGCTTTCAGTGCCAATCAGAACACAATTATTCAACTTGGGCCAACAGGAGCTGACATTTTACGCAATGGTTGGGTTGGTGGAGCCAACACGATCTTAAGAGAAGGCGAATCAGTTGCTTCGTTCTTTGGTCTTACACGTCTTGGAACCTACAGTACTGCTGAAGCCTCTTTGGCTGCCCGCTATGGCTTAGTTCCCGGTGATGTGAAGTACCTTGACAGAAACAATGATGGTGCGATCAGTTTCGTATCTGATGGTAGTGTTCTTGGCAGTGCATTCCCTAAATGGGATATGAACATCGGGAATAACTTCACATATAAAAACTTCGATTTTAGCATTGACCTTAAAGCTTCGTTTGGCGCTAAAAAGGAAAACAGAACCAACCACTCCTCTGAAGACCGTCAGGCAATGGCAAATGGTAAAAACTCAATCCTGAATGCATGGCGTCCCGACCATCAGAATACAATGATTGGTCAGGTTCGTCTTGGAAATGGTGGAGCCTATTACCAGACTTATCCTGATACACACTGGATTGAAGATGCTTCGTACCTAAGGGGCGATGGTATGACATTGGGTTACACACTTCCAAAAGTAGTCCTTAAAAGATTGGATGTAGCTAAGATAAGATTATATGCTACTGCTAAAAACTTCTTTGTAATCACCAAATATACAGGATATGATCCTGAAGGTAGTGACAGAGATAATATGGATGGAACTACTCCGGGTATGGACTTCTTTATGTATCCACGTCCTACCACCTACACAATTGGTGTTAACGTTATTTTCTAATCTTAAAAAATACTAAAAAAATGAAATACAGTTTATTATTAGTATTAGGACTTGGACTTATATTTGGTTCTTGTCAGAAATTTCTGGAAGAAAAACCAACAGAAAAGCTTACTTCTGAAACGAATATTACAAGTGCCGCTGGCGGACTTGCATTGGCAACAGGCCCTTACAGATCATTGGGCAAGTGGATCGATGGTGGTGACTCATGGGGTAAAAACATGGCAGCTTCACTCGAATATGCTACAGGTAAAGCGTACACTCAGTACCAGGCTTCTATCCTCAATCTTTATGAGAGTAATGCTCTTTCAGGCGACTTTGATTATTTCATTAACCAATGGAATAACTGGTATCAAGGTATACGCGATTGCAACCTTTCGATCAGTATGTTACCCAACGTAACCGGTTTGACAGCTGAACAGAAAACAAAGTATCTTGGTGAAGTTCGCACGCTTCGTGCATTTTACTACTTCAACCTGGTGCGTTACTATGGGGATGTTCCTTATAATACAGGTGTACTGACAGATATTGCTCTGGCTTCACAACCTCGTTCTTCACTGAAGACGATTTACGACAAGATCATCGTTCCAGACCTTGAGTATGCAGTGAATCAAAGCTCACTTTCGGATGCCCCTTCAGCTGACGGCCGTATCACAAAGCTGGCTGCAAGGACTATACTTGCAGACGTATATCTTACAATGGCGGGATATCCTTACCAGGAAGTCAATGCAGGTTCTGATACTACAAAATGTATAACCGGTAATTGGACAATGACTGAATACCCTGTTAAAAATGCAAGTGCAAAAGCATTTTTACTGAAAGCTAAAACACAGCTTGATTTACTTTATGGCAGATATTCATTAGGAACCTACGATGATTTGCACAATCCTGCAATGAACAATAAGGGTGAAGCAATCTTCCAGGCACAGTTTTTGGCAGGAACATGGAACAATAGTATTGTCCAGGTTTCTCTTCCATTGGCAAGTCAGATTTCATTAAATGATGAAAATGGAACATTCGTTCCAAGTCTTGCCTATCATGATGCTTATTCTCCAGCAGACAAACGTGTACAGGATCGTCAGTTTTTCTTCTACAGCGACACCAAATCTACAAAGTATGATGCAAATGAAGGCCCGGCTGCAAAATTTTCGATGCCCTTTTTGTACAAATACTATGATAAAGAATCAATTAACAATAGTTCGTTCAAAACTTAGTTATTTATCTGAATTACAGTAAAATAACTGATTATTTAATAGTTTAATATCGCGGGAATTTGTATCTTTAAAGTATTAATTACCAGTTAATTACTTTGATTATGG
>Ga0209386_1000485_pt1 | contig 19352 bp, 18 predicted proteins | sample NGEPertwo_FD_184510 | JGI IMG/M metagenome (GOLD analysis project Ga0209386, IMG submission 184510) | Arctic peat soil microbial communities from the Barrow Environmental Observatory site, Barrow, Alaska, USA - NGEE Permafrost154B-two... | ecosystem: Environmental > Terrestrial > Soil > Wetlands...
TTGATTGATTAAGGCTTTCATTTTCACAAGCTTGACGGCATGTCCCTAACTTATTCGACGAAATAATGTAAATATCCTTTAAATATATTTATGTAATTTATGGTATAGGGTATTTCTATTGTTAGTTATTCGTTTTCACTTCTATAATAGGTTTCAATAATACTTTTACTTCGGTCGCGGTGGGGAGCACAATGGAAATTCTAGTGCCAATATCCTGCCTGCTCAAAACCTCCATGTGCCCGCCATGCCGCTCTGTGATCCACTTTGCTATGGATAAGCCCAACCCTGTTCCGCCCGTGGCTCTGGCACGAGATTCATCGGCGCGAAAGAAGCGTTCAAAGATCTGAGGAACTGCATCAGGCACAATACCGATTCCTTCATCTTGCACGATCAGCCGGGCGTTGCCTTTTTCATCGGAAACGGATATAGTGATCCGTTTGCCGGGCGGCGTGTATTTCATGGCATTGTCCATTAGAATTCGCGCGGCCTGTTTGATCAGGCTCTTATCGGCGTTAATGAAAATCGGTGTAACTATCGAATCGTATTCGTGCTTACCGTCAATCATCTGAGTCTCTTGCAGCACGTCTACAGCAAGATCGGAGAGGTCAAAACGCTCTATTTGCAGGGCCATAGTATTGTTGTCGCCCCGTGCCAGAAACAATAGTTGTTCTACCAAACCCTGCATATTCGCTGTTTCATCCTTGATGGCATCAATAGATTCCTGCAACGTCTTTTCATCCTTTTTCCCCCAGCGATCCAGAAGATTGGCATACCCCTGAATGACGGAAATAGGAGTCCGTAGTTCATGGGAGGCATCTGAGACAAAGCGCACTTGGGAGCGGTAGGAATCGTTAATTCGGTCCAGCATCCCGTTAATGGCAGAAGCGAGGTTTTTTAGTTCGTTTTGTGTATCGCCCACTGAAATTCTCGTATCCAGCTTTGTGGCATTAATGTCGTCCAATTTACCTGCCAGAGCCTCCAGCTGTTCCGGTGTAAAGCCACCTGCAGAATTCAGGGTTTGTGCCGCTTGAGCTAATTCGTTAATGGGTCGGAGGGTTCTGCGGATCGTTCTTGCACCGGAGGCAATACTGCCGAACAACATTAAAATCTCTAGAATCAATAGTAGGGCAAACATCCTTACAAATATCCGCAGGGTCTCATAAGGATGGATGGAGATACGATAAGAATCTCCGCTATCCTCAATCGTCACATTGTAGGTGACACCTTCTAATTGTCTCCAAAACGTCAAACCTTCCGAAGCAGGTAGGTCGATACTCCTTATACCGGAGGAGGTCTGTTCGGAAAGGTAGGTCTGTAGAATTTTGGGTACTTGAAATCCTGCCGGTACTTCCGTCTGCAGAGAAACGCTGCATCCGGTAAGCTCAAGCCAGTCTTTCACATACGGAGTAGGGAGTCCCGTTTGATGCAGTATCTCGGCTGTCGCCCCCACGGTCTGCTCGGCGCGCACAATCAGCCCTGCTGCGGACACCAGACACAGCATCACGTCAAGAGCTAAGAAAATACCCAGGATATAGAAAAATAGCTTGAGGTTGAGCTTCATAACTAGGGAAAAACGTATTTTATGGCCGATATGTTTCGTGGGATTGTTTAACGGCTCACTTTTCATCCTTAATCACATACCCCACTCCTCTTACGGTGTGAATCAGTTTAATATGGAACACTTCGTCAATTTTTCCACGCAGAAAACGCACGTAGACATCCACGGCGTTGGTTTCTCCTGTAAAATCAAAGCCCCACACATTTTCAAGCAGGGCTTCCCGGGAAATGACTATACCCTTATTTTTTAGTAAGTAGTGGAGAAGATCAAATTCACGTTTTGTCAGTTCAATGGGCTTGCCCATCACGGTAACAGTATGGCGGCTCGTGTCCAGTAGTAGACCGGAGGCGGACAATACCATGTCCTCTTGTGTAGTTTTTCTAAGGGCGGTGCGGATCCGTGCGAGAAGCTCCTCAATGGCAAAGGGTTTGGTGATATAATCGCTTGCCCCGCTGTCAAGTCCGGAGACCTTATCGACTACACTGTCCCTAGCCGTCAGCATGATGATGGGAACGGAGGAAACTCGGCGAATTCTGCGTAGCACTTCCATGCCACTCAACTGTGGTAGCATAACATCCAGCAAAACGAGGTTGAACTCGCCGGTTTCGGCGAGTTCAAGCCCTGTTCTGCCATTAAAGGCTTTTGTTGTAGTATAACCTTCATAGCCGAGCTCAAGCTCAACAAATCGGGCAATTTTTTCCTCATCTTCAATAATTAGTATTTTAGAACTCATTTAAAGCCCCGCCGTTCCATATAATTTCTCTTAATCCAATCGTTAAACTCCCACTTCTACAAGTGGGATTCTACCCCGTCACTCTGCTTAGGTGGGGGTAGAATCCCCCACCTAAGTCTCGATGTTCAATTTTAGTTGAACGAGTTCACTTATCTACGGACTTCTTAAGGTTTACGGCAGCGTCCGCTGCACTATTTATCGCGTCATTGACACTGTTCCCACTTAGATCAGGTCCGTTGAAGCGATAGCGAAAGCCAAAGAATAGTCCGATGACAATCACTGGAATGGTAATCCAGGGGACGAATATCACCAGTAAAGAGAAGGCTGTGACAGAAGCGGAAGCCTTGCTTTCATCACCCTTGAGAACTTCAAAGGAATTTGCATTGCCTTTGCGGATCACTTTCAAGCAGAATGTTCCAAATTTTTTCAGGAGAGAAGTAAAGGTTTCTCCACCTTTGGCATAGTTATTCTGGTTTCCCCAGGGTTTAGCGTTGCAGGCTTCATCCCCAGGGCCTGTAGTTTTTTCGCTGCTGTAATAGCCGCCCCCAGTCGGGGCCTTTACCTTTCCTTGTTTCTCTAGATCAATAATGGCTTGAAGCAAATCCCCGTTTGCGGAATCTAGGGCCACCTTCGCTTCATCGTAACTAATATTTGCCATTGCACATAGCTTTTCCACTTGTTCTAAGGTTGTCATAAAATTTCCTCCTTGTTTTCTTGTATTGAGAGCAATTGTTGAATATGTTTGTATTCTAACAAAAAAAACTTCAAGGAGACTTTTACGAACATTAAAATAAGATTAAAAAAAGCTTATCGCATAACCACTCATTTATCAACTAATCGATAGCCGTGCAACACGTAAGTCAGGAGAGGACTACTACTAATAAGTGGACGAGCTTTGCGTCATTGCACGTTCTGTTCTTAAAATGTTCACATATTCAACACAAAAAAGCCAAGAAATGGTGACAAGTCTAGAGTATGATACAATCAGGACAGGTTGTTCTATTGTTTATGAGATTTTATAGCACAGTTCTCATAGAAATATCTGGTGGAACACGAAAGGTTAGCAATAACTTATGAAATATTCTTTGCTGAAACAACGACTAAAATGTATAAATCTTTTATTTTTATTATTGATCCCCCTAGTTACTTTATTGGCATTGCAACTATTTTATAATGGGAATATATCGAGTGTATACGCTTGGATACTGAAATACCCGTCACAGTTTCTTGTCAGCTATGTAATGATGTTTGGAATAATCAACATCTTCTATAGCTTACCCCGTAAAGCTTACTTAGGGATTTGTGGTATCCTATTTGGCCTATTTTCAATCTTAGGTTATATCAGCCGACAAAAACTGGACATTAAGGGGATCCCCTTACTACCTACGGATTTTTCCATAGCTAAAGAAGCCATTGAAATATCCGGGCGTTTTAAGGATGTCTACATTTGGATGGCGCTAATTGCCATTGGGGCGCTTGTTCTGATCGTGTTAATGTTGAAGTTTACTCCTCGAGAAAAATACAAGTGGCCCCAGAAAACCGCAGTGTTTTTGACATCTGTAACCCTGTTAACCGTTTTTTACACGGCTTTCGGACCTATTCAGAAAGTTTTTGCACTCCAATTAATCAATTTAAGCCAAAGGATGAACTACGAGGAAAATGGCATGATGCTCGGGTTTGCCCTAAATGCGCAATATCTTAAGGTGCCGGAGCCGGCTAATTACCAGGAAGATGCCATTAAGCAGGTCCTGGAAGGTAGTAAAGCAACCTACTCGGCGGACCCTAACTTCAAGCCCAACATCATCTTCATAATGAGTGAAGCATTTTGGGACCCCACGCTGATGAAAAATGTGAAATTTAGCGAAGATCCTATTCCGTTCCTACATTCTCTGCAAAAATCCCAGACTGGCGGTACAATGCTCTCACCTGTTTATGGGGGTGGGACAGCTAATACGGAATTTGAAGCCTTAACTGGATTTTCGACGCAGCTTCTACCCAACGGCTCCATTCCTTATGCTCAATATGTCAACAAGCCGATCGAGGCACTACCGTCAATTCTCCAAAGACAAGGCTATGCTACATCGGCTATACACCCCTATGACAACTGGTTCTATAATCGAAACAATGTTTACAAGAATTTAGGCTTTGACAAATTTATCAGTCAAGAGTTCTTTAACAGTCCGGAAAAAAACGGGCAATATATCCGCGATACTGAGCTAACCAAAAAAATTCTTAACGAAGTCAAACTCACAGATAAGCCGGACTTCATATATGCTACTTCAATGCAGGGCCATGGGCCGTATTCCAGTACCCAGAACCCGCAAAACAAAATTAAGGTTAGTGGCAGTAATTTAAGCCCAGCTTCTCAGGCCATTTTAGAAAATTATACTAATACCGTCTCTGATGTCGATCAATCACTCAAACAATTAATAGAAGGATTAAAACAGAGTGAAGAGCCTACAGAAGTAATCTTCTATGGTGATCACTTGCCGATGCTTGGTGACGACTATAGCGTCTATAAAGACGCCAGCTTTGTCAAAGGAGACAACACCTATGAGGATTATATAAAGCTTCACAGTGTTCCCCTCGTAACCTGGAATAACTTTTCGACAACCAAACAGACCCTCAATTTATCGTCCAACTTTTTGGGAACTTACGCTTTACAACTTGCCAAAAAGTCCGGCAGCCCCATGACGGATTTCCTCTCAAATCTTATGAAGAACGGTTCAAACGTGGTTATCAATCAAGATTATCTAAGTAAGGAAAAAATTACTCCCACTGAAGTGGACCAATATAAGCTGTTGCAATATGACTTGATGTTCGGTGAAAACTATATTAATCAGCAGGAACCGAATCATAAACCGCCAACTAACGACGGCTATATCCAAGGGGATGGTATTCCGAAAATCACGACAGCTGTGATAGCAAACGATATGATCACAATCCAAGGCGAAAATTTCGTGGAAAATGACAAAGTATATATCGATGGCAAGTTGCTGGAAACAAAGTTTGCTGGTCCTAAGGGATTAGCTGCCTATTTACCAAAAGGCTTCAACAGCAAATCAAGTACGTTAGAAATTCAGGTCAAGTTAGCCGACAGTATGAAAAAGGTCATCTCTCGGTCCGATGTTTATCAGTTGCCGGGGAGCTAATGGCGCCATCAATTGCTGAAAAACGTCTAAGACGCGCATTTAAAGAATACGGGGTAGAAATAATATCTGCAAGGAAGAAGTAACAGATAGACAAGAATTGGTAGTAACTCACGGAGCTTTTGAGAACGCGCCGTCCCGGTGCTGTTGTTTGTAATCAACAAAAATAATTACAAAAATCGCGACCATAACAGCGATAGCAATGACACCCATTATCATAACTGTACACCTTCCTCTAATATTCAGCATTCAAATACCATAAGTACAGAATATCATTGAGGAAAGATTGCGTCTATAGTTATTAGTAGTTTCTCACTCAGTTTGTTTTCGAAATGATTCGAACAAAAAATTGGCCCCTAAGAGATGAAATTTCTCTTAGGGGCCAATTTTTTACTGTCATATAGATCATTCAGAGATGTGAAAAATGCCGGAAGCAGCTGAGACGATCACAAAGATTTCCATAGTAACCATGATAATATAGGGAAAATCTTTTTTACGCAGGTAACCTATCAACAGTGAAATGTAGCCAAGAACTGAGACGCTGCCTAGAAAAGCTAAACCAACTAAATTTAAATAATCACTATGGTTAATCAATGGCAACCAGTTCCAACCACTAGGAGCATGTGTTACCTCCAAGTACTGATGTACATTCAATCCCCAATAAAGTGGCATGTCCGAAGGTTTTATCAGTGGATTAAAAAAGCCACCCATATAAAGAAGAAAGGATATGACCATTATTATAATCCCTGCCCATGAACAAACTAACAAAATACTAGCATATCGATCCTGTTCTGGACTTACTTCCACATTCGCTTGCACCTTGGCCGGTACATCATTTTGTTTACTTGTGTAACTTCTTAAATTAATACTTTCCAATTGTGATTGAGTACTCATAATTCGTTTACCCCCATCCTAATCCATCTAGTAATGATTTCAAACCAGCGAACAATAACATAAGTATCACAACATACCGGATAGATTTTGGCTTAGCTGTTTTTAATAACTTAACGCCTACCCGTGACCCAATCATAATCCCCAAAACAGAGGGAACCGTTATGATAGGAAGCACAGCACCTTGATTTAGATAAATCCAGGCGGCCGAGGTATCTGTGATGGCTAACAACGACATACTAGTACCTACCGCAATTTTAAGAGGTGCCCCTAGAAGTATGTTCAGTACTGGCACGTTAGCCCAGCCAGCCCCAATCCCAAACATTCCGGCTATTATTCCAATACCACTAAAGAGTATCAGTCCCGCTGGAAGTCTCCATATAGACCAAGTGATGTCTTTACCTATTGAAGGCTCAAAATAGGCACCTCCAATATTAAAATAACGAGTTAAAGCATCTGGCTGACCTATTTTAGGGAATTCGCTATTTTTAGAGAAAATGAAAAGTACCGCAATCCCTGTAACTAAGACCCCTAATAATATTTTAAGAATACTTTGTGGTAGTGAAAGTCCTAAATAAGCGCCTCCTATACTTGAGGAGGAGGCAATTAATGCTAGGGGAATAACCAAGCGCAGACTTGCTAAATTTAGTTTTAATAGTTTTGGCGCTGCGGACAACGAACAGGCAAGAGCAACAAACAAGCCCGAACCACGGATGAAATCAAAGTTAAATGGGAAAAAGCTACTGACAATTGGCACAAACAATACGCTGCCACCTACTCCAGCTAACGTAGCTACTATTCCAATTAGAAAGGTAGTGACTAGTAAGGCAAGCGGCCATACCCACCATGGCACTTCAGAGGTGCCAGCTGCTTGAGCCACTGCAACGTTTGTTGCTGCAAATATTGAACTGGCGTGAGTCAAGAAATTATCCATTATTATGTTTGCCCTCCTACGATTCCTCTTTGTTTTGTCAACTTATCTTTTAGCTGACAGTCGGAGCCCTGCGCCGCCGAAATCCTACGACGTGGTTGAACATCTGATAATAAAGCATCGGGAGCTTCTCGTCCAAACAGGTACATAAGGACGTAGCAGTCTTCACAATAATTTTGGCCTTTGTAATTGTAAATTTCTCCTCTGATGAGGAGGTCATCACATCTTTCACAATTGACTTTGAATTTCACTAAATTCACCTCTCTCAAAAATAAAAAGTACTCAAGAACAGCGACTTATGTGATACAATTCTATATATTGCAAGTAGCATGCCAACGATAGAACCCCTTAGATTCAGGCTTCTATCGTTTAACCTTGAAATAAGTGCATTAAATGCTACACTATGACCAAATTAAGATAACCTTGTTTAAGCTAATTATCTCCTTGATGCTCTGCTTTAATATATTTATCTAAGCATTTCGATAAATGCATCTTCCCTTCAATAATATGTATCATATGATTCAATTGTTGGATTCTGTCATTAATTGGGGGTTGATCTTGTTGAAGAATAAAAAGGTATTATCCTATTTTAAGCGTAACAGTCTGACGCAACAGATCGTGATCATCATTGCTGCTATCATGCTCGTACCTTTATTAGCGTTGATGTATGACGTTTTTTTCGCTTCGCGGACGGATGAAATTGTATTCTTAGACAAAGAGCAAAGACTTGGGGACTTGGTCAAAAGTACTAATAAAGAATTCTCGAGTGGACTAGAGTCTCTAGGGGCGAAGCCGGACGATATCTCATCAGCTCTGCTTAATAGTGAGTTCACTCGCGTCGTAGAGCCAAAGGTACAAGAGAATTCAGAGATTCGTTTCGGTCTTTATGTACCCCTTACTGAAAAAATCACGGTACTGGGTTTCCTTCATAACTATCGTGCCCTCTCCGAGGAAGAAGAAGCCCAGCGAGAAAGTGAGATATTTGCCAGTACTAAGACCGGCCTGATCGCCACTGCGATGAGTAATGAACCACTCTTTCAAATCTCTGGTTCTTGGAACGATCAAGTGGTTGAATACATTTCTCCAGTTGTACTGAAAGGTAAAGTGGTCGCCATTATGTGGGCAGGGGAGCGACTTAACCCCTTCTTTTACCAGAGTAATTACTTGAGGAAATTACTGCGTTATTTTACCCTTGGCGTACTGGCCTTAGTAATGTTTGGAACCCTGATCATCATCAGAAATATAACTACTGGGGTCGACCGCTTAAAGAAGGGATTAGAACATATGGAGAAGGATATACATCACTTATTACCTGAAATGTCGGGTGAACTGGGTCAAGTGGCCCGAGCCGTCAACCGGATGGCAGTTGGCCTGACCGAAAAAGAACGACTGGAAGACCAACTAAAGCAGTCTGAACACCTTATTGCACTTGGACGTTTAGCAACGGGTGTGGCTCATGAATTGCGCAACCCTAGCGCTATTATCAAACTCTTAGTCGAACTGATGAAGCAAGAGTACTCTCAAATGAGCGGCATAGAGGAATATACAAGGGCCATAGACGAACAAGTAGACCGTCAGGACATGGAAATTCAAGAATTACTGGACTTTGGTCGTCCTACCAAAGTTGCTATTAAGGAGTGTTCTGTCAATGATCTAATCAAAGGGGTCCTCTCTTTTTCAGCCGCAATGTTACGCGGACAAAGAGTAGCCGTTAACTTGCAGCTTGATGACAAACTTTCTAAGATCTTAGCAGATACCGAAAAGCTAAAGAAGGTATTTGTAAACATCATTGTTAATGCTGCAGAAGCGATGCCTTCCGGAGGAAACTTAGAAATTAGCACGAAAGAAACTGACAACATGATTATTATAAGTTTCGCTGATACTGGAGAGGGTATCCCTCCAGAAGAAAAATCTAGAATATTTGATCCCTTTTATACGACCAAACAAACAGGTACAGGCCTGGGACTATCGATCTCCTATCAAAGTATTCAATTGCATGGTGGGACTATTATCGTAGATAGCAACCTGGACAAAGGATCAACCTTTATTATTAACCTGCCTGTAGTATCACAAATTTGCGACAGGAGTGATCTTCTTGACACCAAGAATTCTGGTCATTGACGATGAGGAGAAAATGTGTTGGGCCCTCGATCGGGCCCTAAGTCAGGAAGGTTATCAGGTGGTCACTGCGACGAGGGGGTTAGAAGGTATTAACTTAGCCCAGAAAACCGAACCTTCGATGGTTATATTGGATTTAAAGATGCCCGACATGGATGGTATTGCGGTCTTAAAAGAGATCAAGAGTATAAATCCTAGTATTCCTGTCATTATGATTACTGCCCACGGGTCCATTGACACTGCCATCGAAGCCATGAAAATTGGGGCAACGGATTACATTACGAAACCTTTTAAGCTAGAAGAATTAAAGGCACATATCAGGCAAGCCTTACACCTCTCAAATCTAGAAAATCAGGTGAACTTTCTACGTCAGGAACTGGGCAAGAAGTATGGGAAAATGGTCGGTCAGAGTGAAGCTATGAAAGAAGTTGTCTTCTTAAGTCGGCAGGTTGCGAAAACCGGTGCAACGGTTCTGATAACAGGAGAAAGCGGAACTGGCAAAGAAGTCGCTGCCGTGGAAATTCATAAAGCTAGTAACCGCTCTGATAAGCCCTTTGTAGCAGTAAACTGCGCGGCCCTTCCAGAACAGCTGTTAGAAAGCGAACTATTTGGCCATGAAAAAGGGGCCTTTACAGGGGCCACCAGTAAAAAGATGGGCCGTTTTGAAATTGCAGATAAAGGTACGATTTTCCTAGATGAAATTGGCGAGATGCCCATCAGTATGCAGGCGAAGTTATTGAGGGTATTACAGGAAAGATGTTTTGAAAGAGTTGGGGGAACGGAAACCATCCATGTAGATGTCCGGGTCATTGCGACCACGAACGTCGATCTTGCCACTGCCATTTCTAACGTGACCTTCAGAGAGGACCTTTATTATCGGTTAAATGTCATGCGTATCATCATGCCTCCGCTTAGATCACGGAAAGAAGATATTCCCCTTCTGGTGAATCATTTCCTGGAGAAATTTGATCCTTCCCGTAGCATAAAAATATCTTCGGTGGCCATGAAAACTCTATCCAACTACAACTGGCCTGGTAACATAAGAGAGCTTCAAAACGTGATCGAACGAGCGCTTATCGTTTGTCAGGGCGCTGAAATTCAGCAAGTACATTTTCCCAAGGAATTACTGAGTAGTTCAGTGGACACTACAACGCCTGCAATAAATCTTACTGAGGGTTGTTTCTCTTTGGAAGAATTGGAGAAACATCTGATTATCAAGGCCTTGGAAAAGCATAATAATAACCAGACAAAGGTCGCTAAATATCTGGGGATCTCTCGTCCAACTCTACTTTATCGCCTGAAAAAGTACGGCATATAATTTATAACTCCTTTTATCCAGTTAGCTCTATAAGTGGGGGCTCAAATTGGGCAAAGATCCTAACGCCAGGGCTGAAACGGTCGACGAAAAAAGCCACTTTGAAACTTGCCTTCAGCGAAAGCGTAGTCTCATCGTGGCCAATGGTTTTTATGAGTGGAAGAAAAAGAACGGTCTCAATCTAAACAGCCTCGTTACCATGTTCGCCCGTTCGAATACGGATCGTATTCTCAACATCAAAGACGAAGATTTTACCGTCTCCAAATTCCCCTGTTTTAGCGTTATTGACGATTGCTTTGATGACTTCATCAGCAATCTCATTAGAAATTACTACCTCGAGTTTTATCTTGGGTAAAAGCTTAGTTGCGATTTCTTGACCTCGATAAATTTGAGTGTAGCCTTTCTGATTTCCGAAACCCAGAACATTAGAGACAGTCATTCCTTTTACACCAATGTCCGACAGAGCGTCTTTAATAGCATCTAATTTTTCTGACCGAATAATTGCCTCAATTTTTTTCATAATACCTCCACCTTTAATCTATTTTTCACTGTTTGATTCAGTAGAATAAATAATATATTCTACTGAATCAAACATAATCCTTCTTTGTACCTCAGAAAGTGAGCCAAAATCTGGCATATGAGGACCCATGTTTAAACTATAAGTTAGAGGGAAGGTTGGGCGATGGGTAAGTTATTATTCTTTAAAAGGCAATTAAAACAGGCGATATTCTTCTTATTACTTTTTTTAATATTAGCTGGTAGCACTATGCTAATTATCAATCAGACCGTTAAGTCAGTTGGATCAAAATACATCGTTAGCTCAAGCGAAGTTGCGAATGCAGACGCTATTATGGTCTTAGGTGCCTATGTCTACCCAAACGGAACGGTGTCAGCTATGCTGAATGATCGTTTAACGGTAGGCTATGAACTATATGTGCAAGGGAAGGCCCCCAAACTGATCGTGAGTGGAGATCACGGTCGGACGGATTATGATGAGGTTAATTCTATGAAAAGCTTTCTTAAAGACAAAGGTGTACCCAATAAGGATGTCTTTATGGATCATGCTGGCTTTAGTACATATGAGAGTATGTATAGAGCGAGGGATATCTTTAAGGTGCAGAAGGTAATCATCGTCACGCAGGGGTATCATCTTATGCGAGCAGTTTATGTAGCCAGAGCGTTGGGTATGGACGCGTATGGAGTTGCTTCTGACAGACGTGATTATGGACAGGCTATGAAGATGTATAAGCTCAGAGAAATTGCAGCCAGGAATAAAGACTTCTTGTGGGCAAACGTTTTTAAACCTAAGCCAACTTTTCTGGGAGATGAAATACCAGTTTTCGGTGACGGCAAAGCGACAGATGATAAAGGGGTAATAGATGAGTAAAAACACCAAAGCAGCTAATCTCACACGAAGATTAGCTGCTTTTATGAATTGCAGAGTTTAAGCTGTTTTATCCAATCGTTAAACTCCCACTTCTTCTACAAGTGGGAGTGGTACCCCGTCACTCTGCTTCGGTGGGGGTAGACTCCCCCACCGAAGTCTCAATGTTCAACTTTAGTTGAACGAGTTCACTAGATTATTCTTCTGTCTTTTTGTTTACTCCACCTAAATCCACAGGAGCCTCTGTCTTGGCAGACTCTTCACAACCACAATGCCCGTGCTTAGAGGCGTGTTCTCCGTGATGACCGTGGTGACCACAATGTCCAGCTCCTTCGGCATGATGTCCATGGGCATTGTGCATGGTTTTGAAAAACTGATGAATAGGGGAACTGCTGCCATGATGCCCGCAACCAGCTTCCATAGCTTTCTCTTTGAAATTCAGGAACGCCTCAAACGCTTCTAACTTGCTTCTAAGTTTCTCTTTATTCCCCTTAAGGGTCACCGTGTAACCTTCTTCGTTTTCTTCGTAGGTAAACTTAAAATTCTCTAAACTCATAAATACCTCTCCTTTTTGAATCTATTTTAATGTGAAGGAACCGCAAAAATAAGGTCATTCTTATGGGTGAAAACGAGGTCTTCGGCCCATTCTCTTTTGCCCCGCTGAGTTTGAGTTGCGTTTTAAAAATGACGCGAAAGTTAAAGCTGAAAGGACCAATAGCGCCAATCCAACCTGGGGATAGGGGCCCTCTAGGGAAATCACGCCTGAGATTAAGAAGCCGCAGCTGAAAATCGCACCGACTATATGGCTTGCTTGATCCGTCTGATTTTTCAAGAGATTTAGCTCAAAACTCCTAGACGGGTGAATTCTGATCTCACCGTCTTCAAGCTTAGTAATAAGTCGGTTTAACTTCTCAGGCAGAGTAACAACCTCTGAGAGTGTCTTCTTGGCTTGGTCTAGAATAAAACCTTGAGTACCAGTTCCCGATTCTTCCCCCGACAGTAACTCTTCCGCATAGGGTCGAAGCGTCTTGATAAAATCCAGATGAGGATTCAGTCCACCACAAATCCCCACGATCGTTAAAAGGGATTTCCCTAGAAACAAGGTACGAGCCGGAATTTGAAAGGGCATGGAATACATGAATTCTCTTAATTCTAAAAGCAATTCCTCCGAATTAACCTTACTCAGGTTTGGATCATCAAAGACATTCCCTAAGATGACTTTCAGCCCTTTAGCTAAGGTTTGTTTATCTGCATGGGGTCGTAGGAACCCAAGCTTTTCAAAGACGGTCACCATTTGATCAGTGTCTTTCTTGAATAAGGCCATCACGAAAGCCACTAAGTTTTCCCGCATGCCTTTCTCAATTCGCCCGACCATTCCGAAGTCGATGAAGACTAGTGTTCCATCGGCTTTAACGAGTAAGTTACCGGGATGAGGATCTGCATGGAAAAATGCATCACTTAGTAATTGCTGAACATAAGCGAAAATCAACGTATCGGCAATCTGTGTCGGATCTAACCCGAGCCTTTCTAAAGCCTTATAATCATTCACTTTACAGCCCGAGACATATTCCATCGTCAGCACACGCTGAGTCGTGTATTCCCAATAAACTTCAGGGACACTGATTCTAGAGTCATCGGAAAAGTTTGCTCGGAACATGTCCGCATGCTGCCCTTCTTTGATGTAATCCAGTTCATCAAGTGTCGTTTCTACAAACTCATCATAAATCTGTTCCAAATCAACGGACGCACTAAGCTTGGGATATCGCTTGGCGAAGGTCACTATAAAGCGGAGTGCCTTAAAGTCTGTTTGAATAATTGCCTCAATACCTGGACGCAATATTTTAACAGCTACTTTAGTATGAGCTAATATATCCGCAGTATGAACCTGACCTAAAGACGCAGAAGCTACAGGCTCCTGTGAAAAGTTCGTATAAATCTCAGAAATAGGACGACTATATTCTTCTTCAATACGCTGAATGATTTCTTTCGTTCCCACCGGTTTGACAGCATCTTGCAACTTTGCCAGCTCGCTGATGTATTCCTCAGGTAAAACGTCAACTCTAGAACTGAAAAATTGTCCCAGCTTGATCAGCAGTCCGCCGAGCTCTGTCGCCGTATTTGTGAAGGCCACAGCCTGTTTCCGATAAATCGCTTTGGTCTGCTTATGATACTTTTCTACTGTGATAAATCGCTTTTTCTTATTAATCCACCAAATTTGAACTGCGAATTGTAGGAACATAGAGATAATCTTTCGAAAGCGGTGATCCTTAATAAATTTAGTGATAATGGGCATTAGTTTCCTCCCTAGGCGTAAGCCTCAAACATACTGTTGTCAGATTAGGATCAGAGACTAATCATCTTATTGGCTTGTCATCTTCTGCGTCGTCTAAGGAAGAGCTGAACATCTCTTCAAAGAATTTAGCTTTTCGAAACATCATGTCTGCGAATTTTGTTATGACATCTGATTTAAATAAGATGACGACACCTCTTTTTTTATTGCCAAGAACAATTAATTTCTCACCTGGCTGAATGCCGATTTCCTCTCTAGCCTCAGCAGGAATAACGACTTGTCCACGTTCTCCCATAACCGTCGAACCATAGAATTTACCACCATGATGCATCATTCTTATCGCCCCCATAAGTATGATACATCATACTTATCCTACTTGCAAATCATTATTTTTGAACATTATGTTATGAGTGGGATTCGTATCCTTCACTGATAGTTTTGTACTATAGAAATTATCTAAGTACAGTGATATAGTCATTGACATGGATGCCGCATCTTATAAAGCTTCTTTTAATTATATTATAAAAACTTATCAATGGAAAAGTATTATTTACATATTATTAAATTAAGGGCTTGGAACGTGCCTTATATCCCCATGGCTGAGGACAGGGGCTTTACGGCAATCTTCGGTAAACCTATTAAAGTCTGAATGACGTCTACTCCGACCAAAAAAGGCAGGAGTAGACGTCATTCAGACTTTTTGTAATGTCAGTGAAAATTATAGGATGAGCTACCTGTATTTCTTAATATAATCGCTCGTGTTCACTGGGAATCCCTTGGCTTCCAAGCGCGCTTCCACAATCTCTTTGATGATGGAGTAGATAAGTACAAAGAGGGGCACACCAATGATTAAGCCAATAAACCCGAAGAATTTACCACCTATAACGATTGCAAAGAGAATCCAGAAAGAAGAAATGCCCAGGGAATCTCCAAGAATTTTCGGTCCAATAATATTTCCGTCTATTTGCTGCAGAATAAGGATGATGAGAAGGAACCAGAAGGCCATGGTCGGCGATTCGAAGAAGATGATGATCACTGAAGGAATGGCTCCAATGAAGGGACCGAAGAACGGGATGATGTTAGTTACCGCGATGATGAAAGAAACCAGCAGTGTGAAGGGCATACTCACGATGGTAAGGATAATGAAGGTTAATATACCCATAATTAAGGAATCAAGGATTTTCCCACCAAGAAAACGGCCAAAGATTTTTTGGGCGCGTCTCAAAATCTCGAAGATTTTGTCTGCAATCTTCCTGTTGAAGACACTATAGTTGATTTTCTTCGCCATACTGATGAACCGTTCTTTTTCTATCAGCAAGTAGATAGAGATGATGATGCCGAGAAATAGGTTCCAGACGGAGAGGGCGGTGTTTCCAAGGAACGAAATCGCCATGGGGACCAGGTTCAGTGCGAAGTTACTGATATGAACTGCCAACTCGTCCAAACGGTTATTGGTGAAATTGACCACTTCCGGTGGAAGAAGTATATCATTGGATAGGTTTTTGATGTATTCCGTAGAGGAACGGACATAGTCCGGGATGTTCCGGACAAGTCCGGAGAGGCTCGCGAAGAGCTGCGGGAAAATAAAGGCAATGAAGAGATACACCAGAAAAGCGGAAAACAGATACGCCAGGAGAAGGGACAGCATATGTAACCGCGATGCTTTAATTTTTTTCATCGAAGGAAACTGTATCAATTGATTTTTGAAGAAGTCTAAAAAGAAGTTCACGAGATAGGCGATGACGAACCCGTAGATAAAGGGGTAGAGAGCGGAAAAATAACCCGCCAATACTTGAGTGAACTTGTCCAAGCCTGACATGACAAGAAAGAATAGGATACTGGACGCAATGACAATGAAGCTGTACATCGCAATGGTGGTGTATCTCCGGTTCCAATTAATTTCCATTGTAACCTGGTTTCCAAATACTAAACAAATCTGTACAACTAAAAAATTTAGTATCTTCACTTTGCCGACTAAACAAAGCGGTAGCGTCACAGGATTCAGCTACTAAAGTTAATACTTTCATATTAAACGTCCGCCGAGCCTTGGGCGAATCTTCTCCGTCCAAGTACAACAGGCGTGTGGCTGTTAGCCACCCCTAAAGGCACTCCGCACAGACCTTTCAACTAAGTGTCTCTGTGCAGTGGGTTAACTTAAGGTTAATTTCAAGCAATCCCTAGTAGAAGTTTCCTACGCACCAGCCATAAACCAGGCGTGTTCACTTCCTTTTGTTTTTTAAATAGTTTGTCGATTTGTTGCTTTATATTGCTCCATTGTTTCCATTCGTTTACTTGGTAAAATGTCTGGAGATTCTTCTTAGAAATAAGTTTATCTTGTAATAACTGTGGCACGGTTTCTTTTAAGCCGTAACTTCGCCTTGCAATGACGAGAGCTGCTCCATTATGAACATCGAGTCCGTACTGGTGGCAGTATTTATACAATCCAATGGTGCTAGTGTACTGAGGTCTTCCTTTGTTAAATTCTACGCCTCGCCGTAAGCAACGCCTCTCTAACATTTGAAGGAGTGTGGCATACACGAATTGCCCCGATATCCTTGCGAACTTAGCGGTTACATCACGGTCATCCTTAAACTTCAAGTCTTCCGCAGCGATGGCGCATTGATGCTTTTCGGTTTTATTGACCGCATCCCTGACGAGTTCACCACACAGGTTGAGCCTTCGGTTGCCTCGGCAAAACGTCAATTCGTGTTGCTTTAAATAGATAAACATCGCTTTTGTGCCAAAGGTGACGGGCGGAAACGTCTTAGTAGTTAGGAAGGCTGTCCAGTCGTCGAGCTTTCGCTGTCGTTTGGCCAGTTTAGACGTTAAAGATTTAACGTTACGCTCCGAGAGTGTTGGTATGTTAAGCTTTTTCGTTAAGGCCTCTACTTTTTTGCGGTAGTTTCCGCAGTAGAGCTTTACAAGCTCATGCTGAGAAGCAATCGTCTGTCGTACTTATGGGCTACCACCTTCTCAAGGTCGCCCATGTCTTGCCCTTCGAGTTGCCGTTTAAACGAGTAGCGGATGGCAGTACCAAAAACAAGCATCATGTTATCAAGAATTATCTTTTGCTCCATCGTTAGGTCGGTAAGAAGGGCTTTCATCGTTGTTTTCACTAAACTCACCTCGCTCTAGTTCTAACGTTTCTAAGGTTTTCACAATCGTTTGCTTTAGTTTTCGGCCACCTCTAGCTCCATAAAGCCTTGCACTAAAACAGGTGACGATACTGACTAAGTCATTAACCATTTCTTCGTTAGGCTGAAGTTTTTTAGCATTTTCTATGGCTTCAATTTTAACATTAAATGACTGAGCAAATTCTTTAAGATAAGAAAAACCAAAGCGGGCTAATCTATCGGTATATTCAACAACAATACCCTGCTTCAGTGGGGGTAGAATCCCCCACTGAAGTCTCGATGTTCAACTTTAGTTGAACGAGTTCACTTTCCCGATGCGTCCCACCGCCGAAGAGTGGCGATGGTAACGCCTAATCGCTGAGCTACTTCACTTATTTATTTATTTATTTAGCAACTGTTACTACCTCCAATTTTGGGATACTCCATTATAAAAAAGCATCTTTTATACAAGCCAAGCTCGAGTGATATAATAATTTACAATTATAACACACTCTGACAAAGTGAACAAAGAAGGGACGTGGTAAGGGCTTCATTTTGAAGATTAAAAGAGAATCGTTCTTTAAGAGATGTAGCTTTTTATCTTTAGTTGAACGAGTTCACTTAGAAGAGTACTATTAATAGGTACATTAAAAGCTGTTTAAGTCAGAGAGAGAGAGATGAGCTCATGGGGCAGAGAGAAGAGACTACAGTGATTTTGGCATACATAGCGGTATGCATTCTATGGGGATCGACATATCTGGCGATTAGAATTGGAGTAAGCGACTTTCCCCCAGAATTGTTTGCGGGTTTTAGGTTCTTGATCGCGGGGTCTTTAGTCCTGTTATTTGCTCATTTTAAAGGGTACAAGTTTCCTGAAAATCGTACCGACGTACGTCGGCAGGCTATCGTGGGATTATTTTTATTGCTGGGTGGCAATGGGGTTGTCGTCTGGGCGGAACAATGGGTATATTCTGGAGCTACCGCACTTATTATGGCCATTGTCCCAATGTTTAATGCTATTCTCGAATTGTTCCTCTCCAATGGTCCAAGGCTTGGATTGAAGGGTTGGTTGGGTTTACTCCTAGGGTTTGCCGGGGTTGCTCTTTTGGTATTGAGTGGTTCAGAAGTTAATATCATTGATACAACAGGGGGGTTATTGCTATTGTTGGCCGCTTTTTCATGGTCCCTGGGCTCGGTCTATTCGAAAACTTTTAAACCATCAGGAACTACGGTGGCAAATATCGGGATACAAATGTTCGCCGCAGGAATTGCCTTGACAATTGTGGGGCTCCTACTGGGAGAAGCAAGTAACATCCATCTCACGAGTAAGGGTGTTGGAGCAATGGCGTATTTAGTCCTATTTGGTTCTATCCTTGGTTACAGTTCCTATATTTATATCTTACAGAAGTGGCCGGCGTCAAAAGCTGGTACCTATGCTTACGTAAATCCGGTAGTCGGAGTGATCCTGGGTGCTGTGATTCTTGGAGAGCCCGTCTCACCAAATGTGTTCCTGTCGGCGATTATTATTTTAAGTGGGGTTTTCTTAGTTCAGTTATCCAAAACAAGCCAGAAACTTGAACAGGAATCGTAATCCCTACGCGGAAGATGAGGAATGTTATGAATATCCAAGAAGTACAAAGGGTGCAATCTGATTTACTAAAGATAATTGCAGAAGGGGCTGGAGTAGAAGGTATAGTAGAAGCCTTATTCCTAGAGACTCAATCTCCAGTAGTAGTAACTAATGAATTTTATAAAGTCCTTGCTTCCAGTCATTTGGATTATCCAAGAGACTCGTTTGTCAGAAGTGAGATTACTGAAACAGAAAAGAACCTAGGATTTTGCCGGATAAAACTGGGTAGCAAAATCACTG
>Ga0209386_1000486_pt1 | contig 19325 bp, 17 predicted proteins | sample NGEPertwo_FD_184510 | JGI IMG/M metagenome (GOLD analysis project Ga0209386, IMG submission 184510) | Arctic peat soil microbial communities from the Barrow Environmental Observatory site, Barrow, Alaska, USA - NGEE Permafrost154B-two... | ecosystem: Environmental > Terrestrial > Soil > Wetlands...
GCATCGGGCGGGCCGTGCTCTCCTGGATGGAGGGACGCGGCAGGCAGCGGCTCGCGGCGTCCGGCACGGAGCTACCCGCCCGCCTGGCCGTGATGGTGGAGGAGGGGGCGCGCGACCAGCGGCGGCTCTACGCCGCCGGCGGCTTCAGCCCCATCCGCTGGTACACCTCCATGCGCCGCGACCTCTCGGCGCCGATGCCGCAGACGCCCCTGCCGGAGGGCCTGCACATCGCCCCCTGGCACGACGGGCTCGACGAGACGGTCCGGCTGGCGCACAACGAGGCGTTCGCCGACCACTGGGGGTCCGAGCCGTTCTCGGCGGAGGCCTGGGCGCACCAGGACGCCCACTTCACGCCTGGCTGGAGCTTCGTCGCCCTTGACGTGTCGGGACCGCGGCCGGAGGTCGCCGGGTACCTGCTCTCCGGGCGGTACCCCCAGGACTGGGAGCCGCTCGGCTACACCTGCGGGTACGCCGACGTCGTTGGCGTTGACCGCGCCTGGCGCAATCAGGGGGTGGCCGCAGCACTCCTGGTCACGGCGATGGCCGCCTACCGGGCGGACGGCATGGCGTACGCCTGCCTGCGGGTTGACACCGCCAACCCCACCGGCGCACTGGGCCTGTACGAGCGCCTCGGCTACCAGGCGACGCACGGGTACGTGATGTACAGCGTGGAGATCTGACTCAGCCGATCGTGTGCACTGGCGCGGGCAGCGGTCGACCCGACATGTCCCGTCGTGGGTCGATGTCCGGTAGGTCGATCGCCTGGCCGGCCGACCCGCTCGCCCGTGCCGGGGCCGGGCCCACCCACCCGAGGATGAGCGAGTCCTCGCCGCGCAGGAATCGGTGCGCGCGCACACCACCGGTGGCGCGGCCCTTGCCGGGGAAGACCTCGAACGGTGAGACCTTCGCCGTACCCGCCTGGGTACCCGGCAAGGCGTCGCTCGCGCCGGCGACGGTGACCACCAGGGCATCCGACTGCTGTCCGGACGGCACAGCGCCGAAGAACACCGCCCGTTGGCCGCCCGCGAGCTTCACGCCGGCCATCCCGCCCGCCGGACGCCCCTGAGGGCGGACGGCCGAGGCCGGGAAGTGCAGCAGCTGGGCGTCGCTGGTGAGGAACACGAGGCTGTCGTCCTCGGCGACGGTCGCGGCTCCGACCACCTCGTCGTCGTCCCGCAGGCCGATCACCTCCCAGGCGTCCCGGCCGGGTGCGCCCTCGGGAGCCACCCGCTTGACCACGCCGGTGGCCGTGCCGAGGGCGAGGGTTGGCGCGTCCGCAGCAAGGGAGGCCAGCGCCAGCACGCGTTCGCCTGGGCCCAGGCCGAGCACCTCGGTGAGCGGCACACCGCCGGACATCGAGGGGGGACCGTCGGTCGGCGGGATACCTGGCAGGTCCAGGACGGGCAGGCGCAGCACGCGTCCGCGTGAGGTGACCGCTCCGACGTCGCCCCGGGTGGTCGTCGCGACGGCGGACACCACGACGTCGTGCGCGGACCGGCGTCCGGCGCGGGCCGGTGCTGAGCCGTCGGCCGAGCGGGCGAGCAGGCTGGTGCCGGAGAGCAGCACCCAGCACGGGCTGTCGACGATCTCCAGCGGTGCCGCCGTCGTCGTGGCTGCACTGCCGACAGCTGCGCCGGCCGACTCCAGCAGGATGGTCCGCCGGGGGGTGCCGAAGGTGCGGGCGACCTCGGCCATCTCCTCGCTGACAACGGCCCGCAGCTGTGAGTCCGACGCGAGGACCTCCTCCAGCTCGGCGATCTGCTTGCGGAGCTCCTCGGCCTCGCTCTCCAGCTCGATCCGGGAGAACTTGGTCAGTCGCCGCAGGCGCAGCTCCAGGATGTAGTCGGCCTGCGCCTGGGACAGGTCGAAGACCCCGATCAGCCGGTCGCGGGCGATCTCGGCGGTGTCGGAGGACCGGATCACCTGGATCACCTCGTCGATGTCGACGATCGCCACCAGCAGGCCGTCCACCAGGTGCAGGCGCTCGCGACGGCGGGTCAGACGGTGCGTCGACCGACGCCGGACGACAGTGAGCCGGTGGTCGACCCAGACCTCGAGCAGCTCGCGCAGCCCGAGCGTGCGGGGCTGGCCGTCCACGAGCGCGACGTGGTTCATCCCGAAGGAGTCCTCCATCGGGGTGTGCCGATACAGCTGCTCCAGGACCGCCTCCGGGTTGAACCCGGACCGGATCTCGACCACCAGCCGGAGCCCGTGCGAGCGGTCCGTCAGGTCGACGACGTTGCTGATGCCGGACAGCTTCTTGGCCTTCACTGCCTCGCTGATCTTCTCGATCACCTTCTCCGGACCCACCAGGTAGGGCAGCTCGGTGACCACGATGCCCTTGCGCTTGGCCGTGACGTTCTCGATCCGGGCCGTCGCGCGGGTGTGGAACGACCCCCGGCCGGTCCGGTATGCCTCCCGGACCCCCTCGAGCCCGACGATCTTGCCGCCGGTCGGTAGGTCCGGGCCGGGCACGAACCGCATCAGTTCCTCGAGCGTCGCGTCCGGGTGGGCGACCAGGTGCCGTGCCGCCGCGACGACCTCCACGAGGTTGTGCGGAGCCATGTTGGTGGCCATCCCGACGGCGATCCCGGACGCCCCGTTGACCAGCAGGTTGGGCACCGCCGCGGGCAGCACCCCCGGCTGGGTGAGCTTGTTGTCGTAGTTGGGCACGAAGTCGACGACGTCCTCGTCGAGGTCGGCGACCATCGCCATCGCGGCCGGGGCCAGCCGGGCCTCGGTGTAGCGGGCCGCGGCCGGGCCGTCGTCGAGCGAGCCGAAGTTCCCGTGGCCGTCCACCAGCGGCAACCGCAGCGAGAACGGTTGTGCCATCCGGACCAGCGCGTCGTAGATCGCGGCGTCCCCGTGCGGGTGCAGCTTGCCCATCACCTCGCCGACGACGCGCGCCGACTTCACGTGGCTCCGGTCGGGGCGCAGGCCCATGTCGGCCATCTGGTACAGGATCCGCCGCTGCACCGGCTTGAGGCCGTCCCGGGCGTCCGGGAGCGCACGCGCGTAGATGACCGAGTACGCGTACTCCAGGAACGAGCCCTGCATCTCGGTCGCGACGTCGACGTCGACGATGTTCTCCTCGACGGGCATGGGGTCGGGGGAACCTGACGGGCGGCGTGCCATCGGTACGCAGATCTCCTCGGGTGGGGCGGTGGGCGCTCCATTGTCCCTCGCGGCCTCGGAGGCGGGTCCCACCGACGCGCCCGGCGTCGACCGCTGCGCGCCCGCCGGTGGCTAGCCTGGCGGTGTGCCAGACGACGACGGCGCCCGCCCGGCCACCCGCGGCGGCGACTACCCCCTGCACTGGGAGGCGGACGTCGTCCTGCGCGACGGCGGGACCGCCCACGTACGTCCGATCCGCCCGGACGACGCCGACGCGCTGCAGGCGTTCCACCTGGGCCAGTCCCAGCGTTCGACGTACTTCCGGTTCTTCGCGCCGCTGCAGCGCCTGCCGGAGATCGAGCTCGCGCGGTTCACCCAGGTCGACCATCGCGGCCGGGTGGCGCTCGTTGCCATCACCGACTCCGGCGACACCGAACAGATCATCGCGGTGGCGCGGTACGACCGCACGGCGGCCACGACGGCCGAGGTGGCGTTCAACGTCGCCGACAGCCACCACGGCCGAGGGTTGGGCTCCGTGCTGCTGGAGCACCTGGCCGCGGCGGCGCGCGAGCGGGGGATCCACCGGTTCACCGCGGAGGTGCTCCCGCAGAACGGCCGGATGCTCGCGGTGTTCCGTGAGGCGGGGTACGTGGTCCAGCAGCGGCTCGACGACGGGATCGTGTGGGTGTCGTTCGGCGTCGACCCCACCGCCCGGTCTCTTGCGGTGATGGCGGACCGCGAGCACCGGGCGGAGGCCAGGAGCGTCAACGCACTGCTCACCTCACGGTCGGTCCTGGTCGTCACGGACCCCGAGGTACCGGACCACCTCGCGGCCTGCGCGGTGCTGCGGCACCTGGTTGCGGCCGACGACGTCGAGGTCGATGTCGTGGGGTGGCAGACGCCCCCGGAGCCGGCCCGGCCGTGGCCCGATCTGGCCGGCGTCCCGGGTCCGGTCGACCTGGTGGTGCTCGGGTTGGCGGCCGCCCAGTGCGCCGACGCGGTGCGCCGGTGCGCCCGGCTGCACCCGCACGCCGTCGTCGTGCTCTCCGCCGGGTTCGCCGAGACCGGGCCGGAGGGGCTGGCCCACCAGCGTGACCTGCTGCGCAGCGCCCATGCGGTAGGTCTGCGCGTGCTCGGCCCGGGTTCATACGGCTTCCTGCGTCACGGCGACCACGGCGACCACGGCGACCGGCCTGCGCTCACGGTGAACGCCTCACTGGCAGCTGAGCTGCCGGCATCCGGAACGCTCGGCCTGTTCTGTCAGTCCGCGCCGCTGGCCGTCGGGCTGCTCGCCTCGGCCCGTCGGCGCGGACTCGGCCTGTCGACGTTCGTGTCCGCGGGGCATCGGGCCGATGTGTCGGGCAACGACCTCATGCAGTTCTGGACCGAGGACCCGCGCACGGACGTCGTCGCGCTCTACCTGGAGTCCATCGGGAACCCACGCAAGTTCGCCCGGGTGGCCCGACGCCTCGCGACCGCCAAGCCGGTGGTGGTGCTCACCGCGGGCAGCTCCGGCCACGTCGCCCCGGCCGGGCACGTGCTGCGCGCCACCCGGGTGCCGCGCCGTGCGCTGGACGAGATGCTGCGCCAGTCCGGTGTGCTGCGGGTGACCAGCCAGCACCAGCTGCTCGACGTCGCGCAGCTGCTGGTCCACCAGCCGCTCCCGGCCGGTCCGCGGGTGACAGTCCTCGCGGGCTCCGAAGCCATGGCCGCCCTGGTCGCCGAGGTGGCCACCTCCGCCGGGCTCACCGTGACGTCCCGGCGGGCGATCCTCACCCGCGGGGACACGACGCCCGCGGACCTGGCCCGACTCGACGCCGAGCTCGCCCGGGCCTACGCCGATCCGGACAGCGACGTGGCAGTTGTGGTGCACGTGCCGACGCTGGGCGAGCCGGGCCGGGCCGTTGCGAGGTCCGTCGCGCGGGCCGCGGCAGCCTCCGGGCGGACCACCGTCGCCTGCATCGGGGGTCTGAGCGGTGTGACGCCGGAGCTCACCGCCCTCGACCAGGACGGGCGGCAGCGCACCGTGCCGGCCTACGCCGCACCGGAGGACGGCGTGCTGGCGCTGGCAGCGGCGGTCCGGCACAGCCTGTGGCGAGCGGCCGACCACGGCCGGCCGCTGGCCCCGACCGGCATCGACGCCGCCCGGGCCCGCAGGATCGTCGAGCACGCCCTTGCGCCCGCCGGACCCGAGACCGTTGTCCCGCTGGACCAGGTGAGCACCGCCGAGCTACTCGCCTGCTATGGGATCGAGGTGTGGCCGATCCGGACCGTGAACGACGAGGCGGCGGCCGTCGCGGCGGCGGAGGCGCTCGGTTGGCCGGTCGCCCTGAAGAGCTCCGCCACCCACCTGCGGCACCGGATCGACCTCGGCGGCGTCCGGCTGGACCTCACCGGGCCCGCCGCGGTCGCGGAGGTGATGGCACAGATGCGACGGGTGCTCCAGGCGCACGGGGAGATCGAGACCACCGTCGAGGTGCAGCGGATGGCCCCCTCCGGTGCCGCATGCGTGATCCGGTCGACCGAGGATCCGCGGTTCGGCCCGGTGGTGTCCTTCGGACTGGCCGGGGACGCCGTCGACCTGCTCGACGACGTCAGCCACGGGGTCGCGCCGCTGACCGATGTCGACGTCGCGGAGATGGTCCGCCGGGTTGGGGCCGCGCCCCGGCTGTTCGGCTACCAGGGTCTGCCGGCGTTGGACGTCGCCGCGCTGGAGGACGTGCTCGGCAGGGTGGCCGTGCTGGCGGAGGACACACCCGAGCTGCGGACCCTCGAGCTGCACCCGGTCGTGGTGGCCGAGCGCGGCGCGGCCGTCCTGTCCGCACGGGTCGAGCTGGCCGAGGCCGGTCGGGCCGACACCGCGAGACGGACGCTTCCCACCTGAGGTCCGATCCGCGGTGTGACCAACACCGTTCCCGGGTCCGCGCGGTGGCAGCCGGAAGCGGATGGAAGGATGGACGCCGTGCCACGTACAGCAAACCTCCGTCAGAGCCTCGATCACGCCGGCTACTACCCCGAGCTGGTGGGTGACGTGCTCGACGTCGCAGTGAGCGGTGAGGACGTCGTGGCACACCTGGTCCACCCCGAGACCACCTTCGACGCCTCCGAGGTACGCCGGCACGTCACGGTGCTCGTGCTCACGCCCACCCGGCTGATCATGGCGCACGTCGACGACCACCCGGCTGACCGGGACAACCCCTCCACCAGCGCATCCGCGACGACCGAGTCGGTGCCGCTGCGCGCCGTGCACACGGTCGCCCTCATCCACGTGGTCGCTGTCCCGGAGCGGCACCGCGCAGGGGCGGTGCCGTCCGAGCTCACCGTGGCCATCGGCTGGGGCGGGGTGCAGCGGATAGATCTGGAGCCCGCGACGTGCGGAGACCCGGAGTGCGACGCCGACCACGGGCTCAGCGGCTCGATCACCCCGGACGACGTCGTCGTGCGCGTGTCGGCACGGGCCGAGGGCAAGGACGCGGTCCGCGCCGCCGTCGGGTTCGCCCGCGCGCTCTCCGCGGCGACGGCACGGTGACCGCAGCGGAGCTGGCCCAGGCCGTCGCCACCGCGGGCCTGCTGCTGCCGGAGTACGGCGGTGCCAACCTCGACGGCGTGCTGCTCGCCGTCGCGGGGGCGTTGGGGGCCGACCTGCCGGGCGCTGCCGCAGCGCGATCGCGGCTGGGGGTGCCCCCGGCGGATCGGGTGTGCGTCGTGCTCGTGGACGGGCTGGGCCACCAGATGCTCGCCGATCGGGCGGGGCACGCGCCCTTCCTGCGCGGGCTGCTGCCCGAGGCCCAGGTGCTGACCGTCGGGTATCCGTCCACGACGGCCGCCTCGCTCGGGCTGTTCGGCACCGGCCAGGCTGCCGGTCGCACCGGCCTGGCCGGCTACACCGTGCGGAACCCCGCGACCGGTGGCCTGGCCAACCTGGTCTCCTGGCAGGGCATCGAACCCGCGAGCCAGTGGCAGCGCGAGCCGACCCTGTTCCGCCTGATGACGGAGCGCGGCGTCACGGTCGGCTCGGTCGGCCCGGCCCGCTTCGCGGGCTCCGGCCTGACCGTCGCGGCCCTCGGGGGTGGCACCTACCTGCCGGCCGAGAGCCTGGCGCAGCGGGTCGACACCACGCTCGCCCGGCTGGCCGAACCCGGGCTGGTCTACCTCTACTGGGGCGATGCCGACAAGATCGCGCACCACCATGGCTGGCAGTCACCGCGCTGGGCCGACGGCCTGTCCGAGCTGGACCGCGAGATCGGGCGGCTGGCGCGGTCGCTGCCGCCGGGCACGGTGCTGGTGGTCACCGCCGACCACGGCATGGTCGACGTCGACCCGAGAGCCCTGGTGGACGTCGCCACGACGCCGGAGCTCGCCATGGGCGTCGAGCTGGTGGCGGGGGAGCCCCGCGCCAGCCACGTCTACCTCATGGCCGGGTCCGACGAGGGCGAGCGGGACGCGGCCCTGCTGCGGTGGCGGACGATGCTGGGGGAGTCGGCCCTGGTGACCACCCGAGCCGATGCCGTTGCGGCGGGCTGGTTCGGACCGGTGGCCGATCACGTCCTGCCGATGATCGGTGACCTGGTGGTGGCCGCGACCGGGCGCGCGGGGGTAGTGGACTCGCGCACCCAGGCCCCCGCCTCGCTGCTGCTGCGCGGCATGCACGGATCGTTGACACCAGGGGAGATGTTGGTCCCGCTGTTCGTGGTGGCCTGAGGGAGGGCAGATGGCCGAGCTGGCGTTCTTCAGCGGCACGATGGACTCCGGGAAGTCCACCCTGGCGCTCCAGATGGACCACAACCACGCCGTGCGAGGACGTGGTGGGGTCCTGTACACGCGCAACGACCGCGCGGGCCGGAGCGTGCTGTCCTCCCGGCTCGGCCTGCGGCACCCTGCGGTCGAGGTGACCGACGACACCGACTTCTGGGACGACGTCGTGCAACGCCGGACGCGTGGCGAACGGGTGGACTACCTGGTCTGCGACGAGGCGCAGTTCTACACACCTACCCAGGTCGAGCAGCTGGTCCAGCTGGTCGACGAGATGGGGGTCGACGTCTACGCGTTCGGCATCACCGCGGACTTCCGCACCCGGCTGTTCCCGGGATCGGCACGGCTGATCGAGCTCGCCGACCGGGTCGAGGTGCTCCAGGTGCAGAGCCTGTGCTGGTGCGGGGCGCGAGCCACCCACAACGCGCGGACGGTGGACGGCACGATGGTCGTCGAGGGTGAGCAGGTGATGGTCGGGGACACCGCCGGCGCCGCGGAGATCGGCTACGAGGTGCTGTGTCGCCGCCACCACATGCGGCGGATGACGATGTCGGTCGCCCGCGCGGTGGCGACCAGTCCACAGACCCTCGCCCTCGACATGGTCGACGACGGCTGACGGACCGTCGCGGCCGGCCGCCTACTCGTGCTTGGCGCCGAAGACGATCTCGTCCCAGCTCGGCACGCTCGCCCGTCCCTTGCGGCCGCGTGACCTGCCGACGTTGTGGGCCTCCGTCGGGCCGTCGTGGTGGGTGTCGGGGGCGCCGCTGCGTGGCACGGGTGCCGGCGCGCGCCCCGGCTGCGACGGATGGCCCGACACGTCGGGCCGTGCGGACGGCATCCGGAGCACGCGGGCGTCCACCGCCTGCTCGGGGTGTGAGGCCGGCGGGTGGGCGGCCGGGACCGGTGTCATCGCTGCCTCGGGGTCGTCGAAGTTGAACGCGTGCTGGGGGCCGAAGCCGGGGAACTCCTCGTCGTCGGACTCCAGGTCCAGCTCCTGGCGCACCCCGCGCCGACCGGCGAGGTCGTCGAGCAGCGCGTGTGTCGCATCGGCCGGGTCCGCGGCTTCCGGCGGCTCGGCCTGCGTCCAGTCCACCTCGACGAGCGGCGGGCGCAGCGCGTCGTCCACCTCGACGTCGAAGACGCGGTCGCGAACCGCAGCCAGGTGACGCCGGGGGATGGGCTCGTCGAACAGCTCGGTCTCCGACAGCCACCGCGCCTCGTCGTCCAGCGCGCGGACCCGGCGCATCGCGGCGTCGTAGGTCCACCGTGCGGAGCGCCGTGCTCCGGCGACCTCGAACCGCACCTCGACGGTCCAGGGCGAGCTGCCGCTGCGGCAGGCGTCCCAGGTGATCGTCGACGGCGGGACGTCGCGGGTCGCCAGGCGGTCCGTGACCAGGTCACCCAGGAGCGGCGCGCCGGCCTCGTGCCCGATCCGGGTCGCCTTGGCCTGCTCGGTGACGTACTCGCGCTCGGCGAGCACCGGCCCGTCGTACCGGCGGATGATCTCGACCGGCATGCCGGACTGCTCGGCGATCTCCTCTGCGCTGGCACCGGCCCGGATCCGGGCCTGGATCTCGCGCGGAGGCACGGACGCGGCCAGCTCGGCGCGCACCTGTGCCAGCTGTGGCCGGTCACGGCGGACGGTGGCGCGCAGCGCCTCGTCGATGCGCACGCGGAACCGCTGCCCGTCCGGACCTTCGAGCACGACATGCTCGCCGTCGTCGTGCAGACCCACCAGGGTGAGCTCGCTCATGGCACCTCCCAGGACGAGAGTGCCACCTGTCCGGGTGACGCGCCGGGAGGCGCCCCGGTGTGCCGCACCGGCCGGCGCGGCCGCCGTCGGCGGTCCGCCACCCGTGGACGTGCCTGCGGGCGCCGCTCGGTTCGGTCAAGATGGACCGGTGACCGAGACCAGCCCCCTTGACCAGGCAACGACGCAGCGACTCGTCGTTCTCGCCGCCGACCTCGCCCGCGAGGCCGGCGAGATGGTGCGCCGAGGACGTCCTCGCGACGTGGCCGTCGCGGCGACCAAGTCCAGCCCGATCGATGTGGTCACGGCGATGGACCTGGCCTCCGAGGCGCTGATCCGGGCGCGGATCGCCGCCGTGCGCCCGGACGACGGGATCCTCGGTGAGGAGCAGGGCCTGTTGTCCGGCAGCAGCGGGATCACCTGGGTGATCGACCCGATCGACGGCACCGTCAACTACCTGTACGGCATCCCGGCGTATGCGGTCAGCGTCGCGGCGGTGACCGGTCCGCCGCGGCCGGAGGCGTGGACGGTCGTGGCCGGGTGCGTGCACTCAGTCGCCGACGGACGGGTGTGGACCGCCGGCCTCGGCCAGGGCGCGCAGTGCGACGGCAGCCCGGTGCAGGTCAACGACCCGGTGCCTCTCGCGCAGAGCCTGCTCGGCACCGGCTTCGGCTACACCGCCGACCGGCGCCGCGGGCAGGCTCGCGTGGTGGCCGCCCTGCTGCCCCAGGTCCGGGACATCCGCCGGATCGGGTCGGCGGCGCTCGACCTGTGCACGCTGGCCTCCGGCGGCCTCGACCTGTACTACGAGCGTGGCCTGCAGCCGTGGGACCTGGCCGCCGCCTCGCTGGTCGCCCAGGAGGCGGGTGCGCTCGTCCTCGGGCTGCGCGGGGCGCCGGCAGACGAGGCGATGACCGTGGCGGGCCCGGAGCCTGCCGTGCGAACGCTGGTGGCCCTGCTGGAGGAGCTGGACGCCGATCGGGACGAGCCGGCCGACCCCACCGCCTGAACTCACAGCGGCCGCATCGGGCGAACTTCGCGGACGGGGGGTGCGCCGAGCCCTCGGATAGGGCACAATCCCCTCGCCCGACAGCGCGGGAACAACCAGCGTCCGTCGTGCATTGAGTACGTACCGACGCCGCGCGCCCGCGCGGGCCTCAGACGACACGGAGCGTGGAACACACCAATGGCCACCGATTACGACGCCCCTCGCAAGACCGACGAGGACCTGGGCGAGGACTCACTCCAGGAGCTCCAGGCCAGGCGTGCCGACAAGAACTCGGGCGTTGTCGACGAGGACGAGACCGAGGCCGCCGAGGGCTTCGAGCTGCCCGGTGCCGACCTGTCCGGTGAAGAGCTGTCCGTGCGCGTGCTGCCCCGCCAGGCAGACGAGTTCACCTGCAGCAGGTGCTTCCTGGTCCATCACCGCAGCCAGCTGGCCTACCAGAAGGACGGTCAGCTGGTCTGCACGGAGTGCGCGGCCTGACCTCCCTGAGCGGCGCGCACGGCCTCCAGCAGGCCGTCGGGTCGCCGGGTGGACACCAACCACCTCGGGGTCGGGTCACGCGGGTCCACGACAGCGAGCGTGACCGCGCTCCGGATCCACGCACGGACGCAGACAAAGACCCGCGCATCCGAGCCCGGCCCGAGCGCAACATGCACCCCTGACGCGTCGAGAGCAGCGCCCTCGCCCAGGTCGCTCACCGGGATGTGCGCCCGGCCGACCCGGAGCTCGTCGTCCCGCACCTCGACGACCGTGCTGGTGACCACGGCGACCAGCACCCCGGTCACCGCGGCGACACCGGCCGCGGTGACGGCGGCGGTCGGGTGCACCGGCAGCAGGGCGATGAACGCGAAGCCCGCGAAGCCGAGCACGAACGACCACCCGAGGGGTCCTGGCCACAACCGCTCCCGGTACGAAGGCGCACTCACCGGCCCAGCATGGCAGGTGGGGACACGGCCGTCCGGGCCGGGGAGCGCCGCTAGAGTCGCGTCGTGGACGACGGCATGCGGGACGAGGTGGAGGTGCTGCTCGTCATGCTCGACGAGCACCTACCGGTGCCGGGGTACGCGCACCCAGGGGACGCAGGTGCGGACCTCGTGACGGCCGTTGACGTCGAGCTGCCACCGTTCGGGCGGGTCACCGTGCCGACCGGAGTGAGCATTGCGTTGCCGGACGGGTACGCCGCCTTCATCCATCCCCGGTCAGGGCTCGCCGCCCGGCACGGCGTGACGATCGTGAACGCCCCCGGGACCGTCGACGCCGGCTACCGGGGCGAGATCCAGGTCACCCTGCTCAACACCGACCCGACGCATCCGGTGCTCCTGCGTCGCGGCGACCGGATCGCCCAGCTGGTGGTCCAGCGCGTGGAGCGGGCCCGGTTCGTGCGCGCGGAGCGGCTGCCGGGGTCGCACCGGGGTGCGGGCGGCTTCGGCTCGAGCGGTGGCTGGGACGGCGCCGCCGATGAGGACGACAGGACGCCCGGCGTCTAGGGTCGTATCCGGAGATCTCTTCGATCAGGAGGCGTGTGAGACGTGGGCATCTTCCGGAAGGCGCGCGAGGAGGACCTCGAGGACCTCGCGGCCGAGGCGGACGACGACGCGCCGGTGCTGTCGGGCCGGGACCAGGGCCCATGGGACGTCAGCGAGGTGACCGATCGAGGTGACCGGCTCGACGTCGGAGCCCTCTGGCTGCCCCGGCGGAACGGCATGGAGCTGCGCATGGAGGTAGACAAGAACACCCAGCTGGTCACGGCGGCGTCCCTGCAGCTGCACGGGTCGGCGCTGCAGGTGCAGGTCTTCGCAGCTCCGCGGTCGGACGGCATCTGGGACGACATCCGCGCGGAGATCGCCGAGTCGGTGACGAAGCAGGGCGGTTCCGTCGACGACCTGCCGGGGCCGTTCGGCCGCGAGCTGCTCGCCCGGCTGCCGGTCCGTACCGCCGCGGGCCGGACGGGCCATCGGCCGGCCCGGTTCATCGGGCACGACGGCCCGCGGTGGTTCCTGCGTGGCGTGCTCAGCGGGCGGGCGGCCGTCGACCCGGAGCGCGCACGGGAGCTGGAGGCCCTCTTCGCCGATGTCGTGGTGGTGCGGGGCTCGGAGCCGCGGGTCCCACGTGACCTGCTCCCGCTGACCCTGCCCGGCCAGGCACCGACGGACACGGTGGCGTCTGCTGCCACCTTCGACCCGATGAACCGCGGTCCCGAGATCACCGAGGTGCACTGATGGCCAAGGGCCCCAGCGTCACCGGCGGGCGGGTGCGCACCCGTCTGAGCTCGGTGCTCGCCTCCCGTGCGGAGCTCGAGGCACTGGAGGAGCGTCAACAGGTCGCGCGCAGCGGGTGCGCAGCGGTCGCGCAGCTGAAGGACCGTACCCGGGCAGAGCTCTACGGCGTGCTCCGCAGCGTCACCCTGCGCCCGCGCCTCGGCGTGCCGGCGCTGGAGGCCGAGCTGTACGACGGCACGGGTACCGTCCGGCTGGTCTGGCTCGGTCAACGCCGGATCGCCGGTATCGAGCCGGGCCGCCGGGTCCGCCTGACGGGCTTCGTCTCCACGCGCGACAGCCGCCCCGTGATGTACAACCCCAAGTACGAGCTCAGCCCCAAGCAGGGCGAGTGAGCGGCGAGGAAGCTTCCGCCGGAGCAGGCACAACCGGGGACGACGTCGGCGCGTCCGAGACGACGTCGGCGCCACCGTTGCGTGGGGTGCGCGCCCTTACCGGTGAGGACTTCTCGTTCGCCGACGCCATCGGGGGTGCCCGCGGCCTGGTGGAGTCGACCCTGCCGGGCCTGGTGTTCGTGGTCGTCTACCTGCTGACCCGGCGCCTGACCGTCGCTCTGGTGGCCGCGTCCGCTGTCGCCGTGCTCGCCGTCGTGCTCCGGCTCGTCCAGCGCACGCCGATGACCCAGGCGTTCTCCGGGCTGCTCGGCGTGGGCGTCGGGGTGCTGTGGGCGTGGTGGTCGGGCCGTGCCCAGGACTACTTCGTCGGTGGCCTGATCCTGAATGCGGCCTGGTTCATCGGCATCGTGATCTCGTTGGCGGTCCGGTGGCCGGCGGTGGGTGTGCTGGTCAGCCTGGTGCGTGGCCAGGACATGGTGTGGCGGACCGATCCCGACCTCGGCCACCTGCGGCGCCGCTATGTGTGGGCCTCGTGGCTGTGGGTGGTGATGTTCGGCCTGCGGCTCGCCGTGCAGGTCCCGCTCTACCTGCGTGGGGCGGCGGCGATCGGCTGGCTCGGAACCGCCAGGCTCGCCATGGGCGTCCCGCTCTTCGCGCTCACGCTCTGGCTCACGTGGTTGCTCGTGGGGTCACGAGCAGCGCTTGCAGACCGTCCAGGTCAGCGTCCGACCCCGCAACGATGAGCAGCTCGTCCCCGGCCTCGAGCGTGTCGTCGGGGCTTGGCGCGATGGGCCGGGCCCCCCGGACGATCGCGGCCAGGACCGTGTCGCGCGGCCAGACCACCTGACCGGCCCGGATCCCGCCGAGCGGTGACTCCGTCGGCAGGGTGACCTCGAGGATCTCCGCACCGGACTGGTGGAAGGTGAAGATCTTCACGAGGTCTCCGATGGAGACGGCCTCCTCGACCATTGCGGTCATGATCCGGGGCGTCGAGACGGCCACGTCGACGCCCCACGCCTCGTCGAACATCCACTCGTTCTTCGGGTTGTTCACCCGGGCAACGGTCCTTGGCACGCCGAACTCGGTCTTGGACAGGAACGAGACCACCAGGTTGACCTTGTCGTCCCCGGTCGCCGCGACGACGACGTCGCACTCGTCGGTCCTGGCCTGGCTGAGGCTGGAAAGCTCGCATGCATCCGCGAGGAGCCAGTCCGCCTCGGCGACGGACGCGACCCGCATGGCCGACGGCTGCTTGTCGACCAAGGTGACCTCGTGGCCCGCGGCGAGCAGCTCGTGGGCGATGGACCGCCCGACCGATCCTGCTCCGGCGATGACGACGCGCATCAGTCCACCTTTGGGGGGGTGTGGGTGAGGATTCGTTCGATCCGCGGCAGGTCGTCGATCAGCAGCACCAGGTGCACGAGGTCGTGCTCCTGGAGCACCATCGTCGGTGTCGGCAGCATCCCGTCGCCGAACCGGGTGATGAAGGCGACCCGGGCGCCGGCGGCGGCCTCGAGGCGCTCCACCGGGCGGCCGAGCCAGCTCGGGTGCACATCGACCTGCGCCATCACGACGCGGCCCGACGCGTCGCGGAACTCGTCGGTCGCGCCCATCGGGAGCATCCGCCGCAGAACCTGGTCAGCGGTCCAGCGCACGGTGGCCACCGTGGGGATCCCGAGGCGTTGGTAGATCTCCGCCCTGCGCGGGTCGTAGATGCGGGCGACGACGTTGTCCACCCCGTAGGTCTCGCGCACCACGCGCGCCGAGATGATGTTGGAGTTGTCCCCGTCGGACACCGCAGCGAACCCGTAGGCATCCTCGATGCCCGCCTGGGCGAGCGTCTCGCGGTCGAAACCGAGGCCGGTGACCTTCTTGCCGCTGAACTCGGCATCAAGGCGCCTGAAGGCCTCGGGGTTCTGGTCGATGACGGCGACGGAGTGGCCGCGGTCCTCCAACGACTGCGCAAGGGTGGCACCCACCCGGCCACAGCCCATGATGACGAAGTGCACGTGTGGTGACGCTACAGGGTTCTGGGAGGGCATGGCGGGCCTAGCATGGGCTCCCGTGTCTGACATCGCCGCTGCGGCCAAGCGTCTGCTGCTGGGCCGTCCGTTCCGCAGCGATCGGCTGGGCCACACCCTGCTCCCGAAGCGCATCGCCCTGCCGGTGTTCGCGTCGGACGCGCTGTCGTCGGTCGCGTACGCCCCGGACGAGATCATCCTGACCCTTTCTCTCGCCGGTCTCAGCGCAGCCGTCTTCTCGCCGTGGGTGGGCGTCGGGGTGCTGGTCGTGCTTGTCGTCGTGGTGGCGTCCTACCGGCAGAACGTGCACGCCTACCCGTCCGGGGGCGGCGACTACGAGGTCGCGACCACCAACCTGGGCCCGAAGGCCGGGCTGACCGTAGCCAGTGCCCTGCTGGTCGACTACGCGCTCACCGTTGCGGTGTCGATCTCCTCGGGAGCGCAGTACGCGGCGTCGGCGATCCCCGCCCTGCGCGACCACGAGGTGCCGTTCGCCCTCACGCTGGTCGCGATCCTGATGGTCCTCAACCTCCGCGGCATCAAGGAGTCCGGCACCCTGTTCGCCATCCCCACCTACGTCTTCATGGCTGCGGTGGGGTGCCTGGCCGTCACAGGTGCCGTGCGGTACGCGCTGGGCACCCTGCCGGCCGCGGAGAGCGCCGGCTTGGATGTCGTGGCGCAGCCCGGCTACAACCAGGGCCTGATGGGGTTGGCCGGCGCGCTGCTCGTGCTGCGGGCCTTCGCGTCCGGCTGCGCGGCCCTGACCGGCGTCGAGGCGATCAGCAACGGCGTGCCCAACTTCCGCAAGCCCAAGAGCCGGAACGCGGCCACCACCCTCGCCCTGCTCGGCGGGCTGTCGATGACGTTCCTGATGTCCATCTTGCTGCTGGCCCGCGCCACGGGTGTGCAGTACGTGGAGGTTCCGGCCGAACAGCTCCTGGAGAACGGCCACCTGGTGGCCGAGGACTACCTCCAGCACCCGGTGCTCGGCCAGCTCGCCGACGCCATCTTCCGGGGCTTCCCACCGGCGTTCTACCTGGTGTCGATCGCGACCGGGCTGATCCTGGTCCTTGCGGCCAACACCGCGTTCAACGGTTTTCCGGTACTCGGTTCGATCCTGGGGCGCGACGGCTACCTGCCTCGCCAGCTGCACACCCGCGGGGACCGGCTGGCCTTCTCCAACGGCATCGTCGCCCTCGCGGTCGGCGCGGGCGTGCTGATCTGGGCGTTCGACGCGCAGGTGACCCGGCTGATCCAGCTGTACATCGTCGGCGTCTTCGTGTCCTTCACGCTCAGCCAGCTCGGCATGGTCCGGCACTGGAACCGCCACCTGCGGACCGAGCCCGACCCGGTAGCGCGCCGCCAGATGCGCCGCTCCCGGGTCATCAACATGACCGGTCTCGTCCTCACTGGCACCGTGCTGGTCATCGTGCTGATCTCCAAGTTCACCCGGGGGGCATGGATCGCGTTGGTCGCCATGGTCGTCGTGTACGCGGCCATGTACGCCGTGCGCCGTCACTACGACCAGGTGGCGACCGAGCTCGCGCTCGGTGACGACCCGGCCAACGCACGCGCTCTGCCGAGCCGGGTGCACGCCATCGTGCTGCTGGCCCGACTGCACAAGCCGGCGATGCGGGCCGTCGCCTACGCCCGGGCCACCAGGCCCTCGATGCTCGAGGCAGTCACCGTCAACGTCGACGCCGAGGCCACCGAGGCGCTGCGTAAGCAGTGGGAGGAGCTGGAGATCCCGGTTCCGCTGCGGGTGCTGGACTCTCCGTTCCGGGAGATCACCCGGCCGGTTCTCGGGTACGTCGAGTCCATCCGCCGGGAGAGCCCCCGCGACCTCGTCGTGGTGTACATCCCCGAGTACGTGGTGGGCCGCTGGTGGGAGCACATGCTGCACAACCAGAGCGCCCTGCGACTCAAGAGTCGGCTGCTGTTCACCCCCGGCGTCGTGGTCGCATCGGTGCCCTGGCAGCTGGAGTCCTCGGCGCTGCAGGCGCCCGACGGTGGGGTCCGGTGACGCTCCTGGATCTGGACGTCGGGCCGGTCGCCCACGGCGGGCACTGCGTCGCCCGGCACGAGGGCCGGGTCGTCTTCGTGCGGCACACGCTGCCGGGGGAGCACGTCCGGGCGCGTCTGACCGAGGCGGAGCCCGGGGCAAGGTTCTGGCGCGCGGACGCGGTCGAGGTGCTCGAGCCGAGCCCCGACCGGGTGCCCTCACCCTGGCCGGAGGCGGGCCCAGGCGGGGTCGGCGGAGGCGAGCTCGGGCACGTCGCCCTGCCCGCCCAGCGCGCGTGGAAGGCGACGGTCGTCGCCGAGCAGCTGCACCGGCTCGCCCGGCTGGACCGCGACGTCGTGGTCGAGGCGGCGCCCGGTGAGACCGACGGCCTCGGCTGGCGCACCCGCATCGAGCTGACCACCGACGACGCCGGGCGGCCGGGGATGCACCGGCACCGGTCCGAGGAGGTCGTGCCGCTGATGGCGATGCCGCTCGCCGTGGCCGAGATCGCTGACCTGGACGTCTTCGGGCGACGCTGGCCCGCGGCGGTCCGGCTGACGGCTGTCGCACCGGTCGGTGGCGACCGGCCGCTGGTCCTGGTCGACGGCGCTCCGTGGAGCGGTGGCGGGCCCGACCGCCGTCCGAACGCGCGCACGTCGGTGCGGGAGCGCGCCGTGCTGGCCAGCACCGAGTACTCCTGGCGGGTGGCGGCCGCTGGATTCTGGCAGGTGCATCGCACCGCACCGACCGCGCTCGGGACGGCGGTCCTTGACGCCGTCGGGCCGCGGGACGGCGCGACGGTGCTCGACCTGTACGCCGGGGCGGGCCTGTTCACCGTGCCGCTGGCCGACGTCGTCGGGCCGTCCGGCCGCGTCGTGGCGGTCGAGGGCGACCCGGGGGCTGTGCGGGACGCTCGGCGCAACGCTCACGACCGACCGCAGGTCGAGCTGCACCTGGGCGGGGTGACGGAGGTGCTCGACCAGGACGTCGTCGTGCATCCGGACGTCGTGGTGCTGGACCCGCCGAGAGCCGGCGCCGGGCGGGACGTGGTGGAGCGGCTGGTGGCCCTTCGGCCCGAGCGGGTGGTGTACGTGGCGTGCGACCCGGCCGCACTGGCCAGGGACGTGGCCTACCTCGCGGAGCGGGGCTATCCGCTGACCGGTCTGCGGGCCTTCGACCTCTACCCGATGACCCATCACGTTGAGTGCGTGGCGACGTTCGACCGGTGAGGTGCGGGGCGACTCGGGTAGCATATATCTTGACGTCAAGATATTCCGCCGGCGTCCGCCGCGAGCAGGCATCAGCCGCCAGGAGGTCCGGCCCATCCGGCAGCGCCGTGCTCGGGCCCAGCAGAAGGAGTCGTCGTGAGCAGCGTTGACACGTTCCGGTCCAAGGGGAGCCTCGCGGTCGGAGATGCCTGCTACGAGGTCTTCCGCCTGTCGGCGGTGCCCGGACTGGAGCGGCTGCCGTACAGCCTCAAGGTGCTCGCCGAGAACCTGCTCCGCACCGAGGACGGCGCGAACGTCACGGGGGACCACGTGCGCGCCTTCGCCCGATGGGACCCGGCGGCCCAGCCCAGCACCGAGATCCAGTTCACCCCGGGCCGGGTGATCATGCAGGACTTCACGGGTGTGCCCTGCGTGGTCGACCTGGCCACCATGCGCGAGGCGATGGCCGACCTGGGCGGCGACCCGGCCCTGATCAACCCGCTCGCACCGGCCGAGCTGGTCATCGACCACTCCGTGCAGGTCGACGTCGCCGGCCGGCGGGACGCGTTCGAGCGCAACGTCGAGCTGGAGTACCAGCGCAACCACGAGCGCTACCAGTTCCTGCGCTGGGGTCAGACGGCGTTCGACGACTTCAAGGTGGTGCCGCCCGGCACCGGCATCGTGCACCAGGTGAACCTGGAGTACCTGGCCCGCGGCGTGCTGACCCGTGAGGTGGCGGGGGCACTCCAGGCGTACCCGGACACCTGCGTCGGAACGGACTCGCACACCACCATGGTCAACGGGCTGGGCGTGCTCGCCTGGGGGGTCGGCGGGATCGAGGCGGAGGCCGCGATGCTCGGC
>Ga0209386_1000489_pt1 | contig 19294 bp, 15 predicted proteins | sample NGEPertwo_FD_184510 | JGI IMG/M metagenome (GOLD analysis project Ga0209386, IMG submission 184510) | Arctic peat soil microbial communities from the Barrow Environmental Observatory site, Barrow, Alaska, USA - NGEE Permafrost154B-two... | ecosystem: Environmental > Terrestrial > Soil > Wetlands...
CTCTTTTTTGGTTGTTTTGGTTAGCACTTAATTATACCAAAAACTGAGGCTTCATGCGGATTTTCATCGTTTTTTGTCTCTTTTTTATACTTATTTTCGGCTAGTTTATCTGGGTGCGAAAGTTCAGTTATTAAATGCAATAACAAAACAAATTGAAAGAGGTAACAGATTACTACGCTGATATAAAAATGCGTGGTAATATAGATTTTATTGCAAAAAAGTTTATAGTATTTTTTTCACAAAACCAATAATACCAATTAGGTAATAATAGGTAGTTCTATAATGTATTTACTGTGCTGAATAAAGGAAAAGACAAGGAATAAAAAACATGGGGTGGCAATGTGATAACATTGGGATGACAATGGAGGGTTGAAATGGAAAAAGAAACAAGGTTAAATATTCGACTAGAGCGAAAAATTTTAGAAAGGCTAGGCTAGATGTTATTTGTGTCAGACTAGGCGATTCAACATTGGCTTTTATTGTGAAAGAAAATTGTTAGAATGGTAAAATCTATAATGTATTTGTAGAATAATAAAGCTGCTAAAAATCAATCACTTGAGCCATTTGCACAAAAAGCTACTTATCATTAATTTGAGGAGGAAAATGCATGAAAAAGTACACATGGAAACAATTTAAGACGCTACCCCGTAAATTGTGGGCACGTAAGAAACAAATGTACTCCATTGCCCTTGGCCTCTTTGATAGAGGGTCATTTGGATATTTGGCCTTGGAGTTATCTCCTATACGTGAGCACCGTCCAGACAAAGATTATTCAACATCCCTTGCTTATTTGGAGTCAGATAATGAAACACGCGAAGTAGAGGGCGAGAGTTGACTGATCTTTTTGAAGGGTTATCAAGGGAAAACTTGAACGATAAATTATCCGATGCTAATCCGTACGGATAATGGTTGCTAGCGTCCTCGGAGAATGGGTTGAGCATTGAAACCCTCCAAACTACGGCTTCATCTTGACTAAGGGCTTAATTATGCACACGATATAATAAACCACTCTAACATCCGACCTGCAGATGGCGTGGTTTATTATGCACATTTTGTTCGATTAATCAGGCGCAGGGTCGAGCAAACTGAATTATGCACACTGTTTTAACTCTTAAAACCCTTGCTGTATCAGTGTTTTTTAACAGTATAAAATTATGCACAGCCCAACTTTAGTGAGAAGCAATAATATTTCAGCTATTAATCTCATTGACCACCTTGAGGGTGCTAACCTCCCGTTCTTTGTGCGAGACTCTGGCTACAGATTCTTTAATCATTGGGTGATTAAAGATATTCTTAACTTTATGCGATTTTCCTATAGCGACAAGAACGTGGGAATTCTGGAAACCATATACTGCAAATTTGATTCGTATATTTCCAGACAGCAAATCGACTATATAAGAACCCAAGACCCTACAAAATCTTTATTTGATCATTTGGCAGACCTTCCCAATCTTCCAGCTTTTCGAAAGAAAAACTTTCAAGAACTTAAGCGACAATTTAAGAGACTGAATACCATGAACCCGCTTGATGCAATCCGATTTATTCGAAATGAACTGCACTATGATAAAAAACTGGATGAGTTTAGTGAGCGTTTGGGACTATCTACGGAATCCTCCCATGGAATTTTAGTTACTCTGGAAAATATCGCGCAGGGTATGAAGACACACAAGGATTTTGCAGACCGACTGAAATATCTTGAGCGATTGATGTCTGAATCGACCGTTAATAAGGATCAAAATGCTGTGACACTTTCCACCTTTCATTCCGCCAAAGGTCTTGAGTTCGAGAGTGTTTACATGTTGGATTTGGTCGATGGAATCCTGCCAAATCTCGAGAGTATCAAAGCCGCAGAAAATAAAATAACAGATCATCTAGAAGAAGAAAGGCGTCTCTTTTACGTCGGGGTGACACGAGCTAAGAAAGAACTTGTACTTCTGACGGCTAAGAATATCAATGATCAAGAAATGATAGAATCTCAATTTGTAGGAGAGATTCGTGAGATTCTTCACCCAGGACGTTCTCAGCCTGATAAAAAAGCTTTGTGTCTAACAACCTTAAGTGTAGAGGTAGGAGCAGATATTAGACACAAAGCCTTTGGAATCGGTCGGATTACCATTGCGGATGTGGAGGGTGATTTGCTCGAAGTAAACTTTAGGAAATTTGGTTTCAAGCAATTTTCGCTCAAGGTTTGTTTGGAGGGAAAACTGGTGAGTTCGGTGTTATAACGGTAGAAAAACTCGAGGCTATGCTATGATCTATAAAGGGTGGGGTTGTTAAGATATAATAAGGCGGAGACTACAGTAACTGCCGGTTAAACGTGTTGAGCAGTCTCATATAATGATTTGCTTCACGAAGTACGTGGTCCCCCAACAAAGGAACAGCCAACGCTTTAATCTTACAATGGATTAAACCTTCAGTGGCAGCCGCTTTAAAATCTCTAAGACTCACCGTGGCCTTATAGGTTTTATTACTGAGTTGCGGTAATATAGTTGTTTTTTCCGTCATTGTCATGGCCTGTTCAGTGAGCTCATCGAACACTTTACCATAGTCATTGGCCGTGTCAAAGAGCGCCACTTCAGTGGGGTCTAACAAACCTCGGATAAATTTTGCGTGCTCTGCCATGAGGGGATCCCAAAATTTATGTTGATTAATGGTATCCTCTAGTAGATTAACGTCTTGGCGGTTTTGTAACTGATCAATTATCTTTAAGTAGGAGCGTGCTTCCCGCAACATATGGTCGATCATTAAGGGGTAGTTATAGGTGAAAAGTTTACAGCATAAGACGTCTTTAAGGAGCTTGGATTTGAAATTAACGAAGACACAAGTTTCGGCTATCGTTTTCTGATTCAGGACACAAACCTGATCAGCCAATTGCGCGTTGAAGACGGCGTTTGGATTTATAGCTAAGCAGAGTTCCATACGGGTTAGCTCCGTATCTAGCTGAACGCCAGAGTAGAATTCTGTGGCTCGCTCAGCATCAAAGGTGAACTTAGTCACTAATTCTCCTGATGTGAGAACTTCAGCACAGATCACCCCTTTGGAAAGCAAGATGGTCTCTACGAGTAACTCCGTGAATTGACATTTTAGAGTCTCAGCTTGTTGGGCTAGGACTTGGTCCTTAGGACCGAAGGCAACTTCCAGGAAAAAAGCGTGTTCTTTCAATATTCGGATGAAAAATAGGTTTAGTTCCAGTGATTGTTGAATGAACTCCTTGTTAGATAGTATGCAAAATACCCCTCCTTAAAATTTATGGGTATTTATATATATGCAACCCTTAAGTGAGTTATAAGAATAAGACACGGTTTATAGTTGTTATAATATGGATCAATGGAAGTATATACTGGACTGTGAAATTAAGGAAAAGGGAGACCGAGGCATGGGTAAGATCCTAATCGTGGCCGAAAAGCCTTCTCAAGCTCGTGAGTATGCTACAGCCTTAGGAGTGAAGGGTAAAAAGGACGGATATCTTGAAAATGAGCAGTATGTGATTACGTGGTGTTACGGTCATCTTTTAGAGCTGGAGCGCCCAGAAGCGTATATGGACCTTGATCGGGTGGGTAAACGCTGGAGCTTAAACCGTTTGCCAGTTCTTCCTGGTTTGAAGGCCTTTCGCCGCGTAGTAAAAACTGGGGCGATTAAACAATATCAGGTGATCGAGCGCTGGTTAAAGTCCTCGGATATTAAAGAGGTCATATGCGGAACGGATGCTGATCGGGAAGGGCAGTTGCTATTTCAAGAAGTGTGGGATGCCTGCTTGTGCAATAAACCTTTATCTAGGCTCTGGATTTCCTCGCTGACCACTGCGGCGATACTGGAAGGCTTGAAACGCTTGCGTTCAGCTGAATCAGTGGCAGGATTAGCAGCCGCGGGGCAAGGACGGGCGTTTGCAGACTGGGATTTTGGCATGAATCTAACAGAAGGGTTTACCGCGTTATTTGGGAGTTTTGATACCGTTCGAAAAAAACCCAATGTTATTTCGATAGGGAGGGTGCAGACCCCAACTCTTGCTCTCATCGTAGAACGAGAATGGGAAATTGAACGATTTGTTGCCCAACCCTTCTTCGAAGTGCGCGCTCATTTCGCGACTACCCAGGGCGACTATCCTGGTAAGTGGTTTGATCCCAGTGAAGAATCAAGACGGATCACCAATCCCCTAGAAGCTGAAGCCATTGTAGACAAAACGAAGGGGAAACTGGGCAAAATTGCTAAAATGGAGCAAAAAGATGTGCAGGAACCTGCCCCGCTTCTTTTTGATTTGACCTCTCTGACAATCACTGCTTCAAAGAAATATGGGTTTAGCGCGGAGAAAGTGCTTCAGTTGGCCCAATCCCTCTATGAGAAGAAGGCTACCACCTATCCACGCACCGATTGCGCCTACTTATCCGAGGATCTTGTGCCGAAATTGCCGGAACATCTGAGCGCAGTTCGCCAAGAACCCTTCACGAATTTAGTGGATGAAGCAAGTCTTTGTGGGGTGCCTCAAGGTAAACGCGTAATCAATACAATCACGGCGCATCATGCCATCATTCCGACCACAGAGAAAGTTGCCTACCAGAGACTCACCGGTGAGGAACTTAAACTCTATGACTTGATCGTGCGCCGCTTTCTAGCGGTCTGGTTTCCGCCTGCCCAATATCACCAGACCGACGTGGTCACCGAAGTTGAAGGTGAGACCTTTCGTACTAAAGGTAAGGTTCTGCTAAGCTTAGGCTGGAAAAAAGTGTACGGGCCGGAGTACCTTGAGGAGGCAGTCATTAAAAAGCCTAAGAAGAATGACCGTGCGCATGTCGAAGATGAGAACGAAGCCTTGCCACCGTTGAGTGCGGGCGAGGAAGTGCGGGCAAAACGTGTCTTCAGCGAAGAAAAATCCACGAAGCCACCCAAGCACTTTACCCAGGGTGACCTGCTGAAAGCTATGGAAGGTGCAGGAAAACAGATAGATGATGAGGTTCTTCGGCAGCAATTGAAAGGCAAAGGTCTGGGTACTGTTGCGACACGACCTGCGATTATGGAAAGTCTGATAGGTAGGGGATACATCCTCCAGGATCATAAAGCCTTGAAAGCCACACAGAAAGGGTCGGAACTCATTCGTCTGATTAAGGAGCGCCTTCCTCATGCTCAACTTCTAGTGAGTGCAGAGATGACCGGGCAGATGGAGTTTAATCTTTCTCAAGTGGAAAAAGGAGACCTCACGATCGAGCAATATATGGCGGACGTGGAAGAAGCCATTGGTAGAATCATTGAGGAACTGCGTTCCTTCGAACATAAACATGGTAAAACACCTCTGGCTCTTGCGCCTTCTGGTAAAATTCCAGCAACAGCAACAGGAGACGATACGAAAGTAGCTCGGAAGAAACCGAGCAAAACAGAAACTCAAGCGTTGGGAGCTTGTCCTAAATGCGGTGGTGAAGTGATTGAAGGACAGAAAGGGTTCGGATGTGCTAATTGGAAACAAGGATGTCATTTTGTTCTTTGGAAAACGCCGATATGTAGTAAGGTGCTTACATCAACGCAGATAAAAAGTCTTTTAAAAAAAGGGAAAACCCCTCTGATTAAGGGGTTTAAATCAAAGTCTGGTAAAGTGTTCGCGGCTTATCTGATCTGGGAGGATCCATTGGAAGCAAAAATAAAATTTGAGTTCGAATCATGAAACAGACTTTGACAGTAGCTCAAAAAATAAAACAATTACTGGTTATATTAGTCCCTATATTAGTTGCGCAAGTCACAATGTTTTCTATGAGTTTTTTCGATACTGTGATGTCAGGGCGAGCAAGTACACAAGACCTAGCGGGGGTGGCAATTGGTTCAAGTATATGGGTGCCCATTGGTGCTGGATTAGGTGGGATTTTAGTTGCTTTGACTCCAATTGTTGCTCAACTAATCGGGGCCAGGAAAAAAAAAGATATTGCTTTCAAGGTCGTTCAAGCGACCTATTTAGCCCTAGGTCTCTCTGGTCTAATACTGATTGTAGGGGCAATTACCTTGGATCCCATTCTATCTATCATGGATTTGGAGGATACAGTACGTCGTATTTCACGCAGTTACTTGATTGCCCTGTCCTTTGGTATTCCTGCCTTGTTCATCTATCAGGCTTTGCGTTCATTTATTGATGCGCTAGGAAAAACCAGAGTAACCATGATGATTGCACTGCTGTCACTACCCATTAATGTTTCACTTAATTATGTTCTGATCTTTGGAAAATTCGGCTTTCCAGCCTTGGGTGGAGTTGGCGCGGGTGTCGCCTCCGCAATGACATATTGGTGTATGGCTGTGTTTGCTTTTATTTTAATACTCCGGCAGGACTCGTTTACTTCATATCGCGTATTTGAACGTCTATTTGGCATATCGATGAAAGAATGGAAGGAACAACTAACCATTGGACTGCCCATTGGCTTTGCTATCTTCGTGGAGACCAGTATTTTTGCCGTAGTGGCCTTACTCATGAGCAATTTTGATACAGTAACCATCGCTGCTCATCAGGTGGCAATGAATTTTGCAACGTTACTTTACATGGTCCCCTTCAGTATCTCCTCTGCTTTAACGATTGTCGTCGGATTTGAAGTTGGCTCTGGTAGGCATAAGGATGCTCGACAATACAGTTACTTAGGCATGGGCATGTCAGTTGGCATGGCTTGTATCTGTGCCGTTGTATTATTGCTCTTTAGAGAGCAAGTAGCCACTTTGTATTCAAGAGAGATCCCGGTCATTCAAATGGCCCAACAATTTCTCGTGTATGCGGTGTTCTTTCAATTTTCTGATGCGATTTCTGCGCCAATTCAAGGGGCTTTGCGTGGCTACAAAGATGTTAATATCACACTTATCACATCCCTCATCGCCTATTGGATGATCGGATTACCAGCAGGGTACTACATGGCCAGTTATACGTCGTTAGGAGCAGCGGGTTACTGGATCGGCTTAATTTTAGGACTGGCCATCAGTGCGATAGGCTTGTCATGGCGTTTTTCAGCGATCCAGAAAAGATTTTAGGCGGCTATTTTACACTTCATAGCACGTTTTCGTAAAGAGAAGCCCATCACGTACTTGCACGAAAACGCTATAGTAGGTTCACATGGGTAAATTTCTTTTTAAGGGAGAAAAAGGTTATAATGTGTGATAAGCCATGTCACCAAGCGCTTAAGGATTAAAATACATGCAACTTATAGTTAGGATGGATGATCAATGACTACAAACTTCAATCAGTTCGGACTGGAAGAATCTTTAGTAGCAGCTTTAAAACAGGAAGGAATCGTGGAGCCGACAGCGATTCAAGTACAAACGATTCCTTATATCTTAGAGAATAGAGATGTTGTTGGGCAATCAGAAACAGGAACAGGTAAGACGTTGGCATATCTTCTACCGATTTTTCAGAAAATTGACATACTGAAAAGAGAAACTCAAGCGATGATTCTGACTCCCACACATGAACTAGCTATCCAAATTCAACGCGAAATTGAAACTTTGGCAAGCAATTCGGGTCTTGCGGTCACTTCGACAGCAATTATAGGGAATGTTAATATTACGCGACAAATAGAAAAGCTCAAGGAAAAACAGCATATTATTGTGGGTTCCAGCGGTCGAATTCTAGAGCTTATCCATAAGAAAAAAATCTCTTCACAAACCATCAAGACCATAGTTCTTGATGAGGCAGATCGTTTGCTTGATGAAAATAATTCAGAGAGTATTAAGGCGGTCATAAAGACGACGCTACGTAGGACACAGCTTTTATTATTTTCTGCTACCGTACCCGCAGGCACCTTGCAACGAGCTGGGGACCTCTTGAAAAACCCTCAAGTTGTTCGGGTTACGGAGAAGGTCATGATTGCGCCGACGATCTCACACATGTATTTTCCAGCGGAACAGAGAGACAAAATTGAAGTTCTCAGAAAACTAGTCCGAATGGTTATTCCAACAAGGGCTTTAATTTTTATTAATAAAAGTGAAGAAATTGAAAAAATGGTAGAACAACTTAAATTTCACGGTTTGGAAGCAGAAGGTATCTACGGAGGTGCGAGCAAGATTAACCGTAGGAAAGCAATGGATGAGTTTAAAAGTGGTAAGATAAGCTTACTGGTGGCTTCAGACTTGGCTGCCAGAGGCCTAGACATCAAAGGAATATCCCACATCTTTAATCTTGATCTACCCGAAGATCCACAACTTTATCTTCATCGGGTGGGAAGAACAGGCAGGGCAGGCGAAAGCGGAATCGCGATATCCATTGTAAACATTAAAGAGCTTCCGTATATAAAAAGGCTAGAAAGTATGTTTCAAATAAGCATTCCGCAAAAGGAAATGCTCCAAGGAAAAATAGTTCATGTGAGTAAAAAAGGGCTGTTGAAGAGGAATTGACACGTATCGTGAGTTTTTTTTGAAGTGGTTTATAGTATAATGTAACAAGTAGATATAATCATTGAAGCATGTTAGGAGGGTATTTATGCAGGCATCTCCTTTGGACTTAGCTCAGGTGCTAAAAGAAGAAGGATATCTTATTGACGAAGAATCGGCAACCACGTTGTTTCTTTCTTTAGCCCTAGAAAAACCTTGTCTGATAGAAGGACCGGCCGGGGTAGGAAAGACTCAGTTGGCCTTGGCACTTGCTCGTGCAGAAAAAAGAAAACTAATTAGGCTACAGTGTTATGAAGGCCTTGATCTTAATAAAGCATTGTATGATTGGAATTATGCGAAACAATTGTTGCGTTTGCAACTCGCCAAAACTGAAGATTGGAATGAGATCAAAGCGGATCTTTTTTCGATAGAGTTTCTACTGACTCGCCCTCTCCTAGAATCTATCCTATCACCAGAACCAGTACTCTTACTTATTGATGAGTTGGATAAAAGTGATGAAGAATTCGAGAGTTTTCTGTTGGAGTTACTTGCAGAACGTCAGGTAACGATTCCTGAACTGGGAACTATTGTAGCAAAAACATCGCCCATTGTAATCCTAACAAGCAATAATATCCGGGACTTCAGTGACGCTTTAAGGCGGCGTTGCATTCATATCTACTTAACATACCCTACATTAGAGCGGGAAATTTCGATTGTTAGGTCACAGGCTCCTGAGGTTGCTCACCGATTAACCAAAGATGTTTGTGAGTTTGTGGCTAAGGTAAGGAAGTTACCTCTTCAAAAACTCCCTAGTGTCTCTGAAACGATCGACTTTGCACGAGCTCTGAATACACTTCAAAGGGAGACCTTGAATTACGGCGATCTGATGGGGACACTCAGTATATTATTGAAATATCCAAAAGATATTGCCAAGTTGGAGGAGCGTCTTAAAAAGTGGGAGATGGAGGCACTTCAGCGCGGATGAATGGATGGAAATTTATTAGGTTTGTTAATGCGCTTCGAGCGGTTTCGGTCTCTATTTCCGCCCAAGACATACTGGATGCCCAAGCCTGTTTGGATCGCTTTCCTGATATACCGGATAAACAGATTTTGAAATCCATCTTCATACGCCGTTCCCAAGATTCAGAGATCTTTGAGTCGATCTGGAGAATCCTCTTAGAAACTCAAAAGACAAGTGTTCAAGAATACGTGGAGGAAATGTCAGAAAAAGCAGTCTTAGAAGAAACTCAAGATAGTTTCGGGATGGGTGGACAAGGTGTTGGGCGCGGAAGTGGAGGAATAAGCCTTACTGTAATAGGTCATAGTCTGGACTCTTCACAGATCACTGAGCTCGTTTCTGCTACTCGGCTTGAAGCACTAACAGCTAGTGGCTTAGAATTTGATGAAATAGTACAAGCAGTTCTAGCAGAAATGGACTATTACACTTGGATTAATACCAATGATTTAGTCTATCAACGTAATGAGCTTTTGGAAGAATCCTGGTATGAACATCAGGATAGTCGGACCGCACTTAATCGGGAAATTCGCCAGCAGGTATTGACGGCGCAAGTTAGCCAACAAAACAGTTGGGAGCCCTTGGCAAGGCAACATTGGTTAGTTAAACCGTTAAGTACATTAACTGAGGAAGAAAAAGATCTTGTAAAGTTAAGTATTCGGAAATGGGCGCAGAAATTAGCGCTGCGACCAGGGTCACGTTGGAAAATTAGTCACCGTGGTTTTATAGATATTGCTCGGGTCATTCAGCAAAGCATTCGGTGTGATGGATTTATCTTTCATCTAAGTTACCGCCAGAAAATACCACGCGCGCCGGAACTGGTGGTCCTATGCGATGTATCCAATTCTATGGGCTCGTTTGTTGAGTTTCTAATCTACATGGTCACTTGTCTAAGAACCCGCTTTAGAAAGATTCGTGTCTTCTTTTTTATTGATTCTGTCTGGGATGTTTCAGATTTCGTATGGGATGATGATTTGGGTGCAGCGAAACAGGAAATTACAAGTTGGGGGCGAAAGGCTAGCTCAGGTTTTACAGATTATGGAGCGGTATTTCGAGAACTGGCTGAGGATCAGCTTAGAGGACTGTCAGGTCGTGAAACTCTTGTGATCTTGGGAGATGGAAAAAACAACTTTCGGCCTGCTCAAACGGAATACATGGCCCACATTTCTAGTAAAGTGCGCAATGTGTTTTGGTTAAACCCTTTAGACAGGCAGGCGTGGGATGAGTCTGATAGTATGATGGGAGCCTATCAAAAGTATTGCTCAAAAGTCTATCGGTGCCGTTGTGCTAGAGACTTACAGAAAATTGTCAAGGATATCTTTTAGAGGAGGCTGAGCGCATTTTTATTTTCTTAGTCATGTTCGTGTTGATAACGCTCATCCAGCTTCTTTTTTTGGGATCTGTCGTATTTTTAGAAAACAGGGACCCAACGAAAACCATCATTTGGCTATTGATTTTAGGGGTCTTACCGGTTTTAGGCGCTCTACTTTATCTCCTATTGGGGCGTGTAGTGCGCAAACACCGAGTGTCTCGGCACAAACAAGTGAAATTAGAAAAAACCGAGGAAATTCTTAAGGACAGACAGTTAAGACCGAGCGCAGAAGATGTCCAACAAGCAGGAGACACTCCAATGAACAGGAAGCTGGCCCGACTCTTACTTAAAGATGCCAATGCACCGCTAACCCTCAATAATCGTTCCGTAGTGCTTACCAATGGAAGAAAGACGTTTAGGGCGCTATTCGTGGAAATAGAAAAAGCTAAAGATCATATTCATTTGGAATATTACATTTTTCATAATGATGCAATTGGCAAGGATATTCTTAATCTTTTGATTCGTAAAGCGTCGGAAGGTGTTAAGATTCGTGTCCTTGTAGATGGGTTGGGAAACAGCTCCCTAACGAATCGATTTGGAGAGCTGAAGAAAGTTGGGGTTGAGACTGCAGGGTTCTATCCTGTCCGTTTTCCTTTCTTATCCAGAAGACTTAACTTGCGCAATCATCGTAAGATTGTTGTTATTGATGGACGAGTAGGCTTTCTTGGAGGATTGAATGTCGGGGATGAATATTTGTCACGTAAGAAAATTGGATTTTGGCGGGACACCTTTCTTAAGTTAGAGGGAGATTCAGTGAATTCTCTACAGACGGTTTTTTTGAATGACTGGAATGTCGCAACTCATGAGGGGATTAATGGTCGCCGTTATTATCCACAGGCACTGCAGTTGGGAAATCAACTCACGCAGATCGCGGCCACTGGTCCCGATTCGGATTGGGGTTCTATGTTACAAATTTACTTTGTAGCCTTGACGAGTGCTGAAAAGACGATTTATATTGAGACACCATATTTTATTCCAGATGAAGGGTCTGTCATGGCCTTGAAAACCGCAGCGATGAGTGGTTTAGACGTTAGAATCATCCTCATGGGGATTCCTGATCACAAGATTACCTATTGGGCGTCTCTTTCCTATGTTCAGGAGTTACTAGAATCAGGTGTCCGAATCTATCGTTATACAAAGGGAATCCTACATGCCAAAGTCATGATTCTAGATACTGAGATTGGTGTGGTAGGGTCAACGAATTTTGATATCCGGAGTTTTAGCTTAAACTTTGAAATCAGTGCCTTCATTTATGAATGTTCTTTTGCGCAACGACTAGAAGTAGACTTTTTTCAGGATCTTAACGATAGTGAAGAGCTTCTATTGGAAGAGTACAAATTACGTCCCTTGACAAACCGTCTTAAGGAATCAAGCGCACGTCTGTTTTCTCCGCTCTTATAAGTCCTTGTTAGCACTAAAGGCAGTTGCCCAGCACTCAATCTCCATTGAGTACTGGGCAACTGCCTTTAATCATGCTGGATACTATCATTCTCAACAACCCCGCTTCTGAAAATGATAGTATTCTTATCTTTATCCTTACTCTAAAAGTCTTCCATACTCTCACGGGATAGTGTCCACCGCAGTTTAATGGCTTGTAAAGCGACGCTGTAGCAAGGTTGATCCCAGCTTCCTAAGGCACGATCTAAGTCAAAGCTATTACTGCCCATGTACAGGTGCTCGGCAAGTAGAATAAGGGCTTTATGATGACTAGCAAAACCCTGTTCTAAAATTTTAGCAAAATTTATTTCTTCAAGAGTTGTATGTCTTTTGGTAGAAGACCAGATTTCCTTAGTAGAGGTAAGTATGTAATAGGCTGAATAATAGCCAGACTCATTGGATTTTTTTTGTGCTAAAAGAGCTAAGAAGTGCTCCTTATGCTGGCTATTTGCGTAGTAAATTTGTTCAAAATTCATTTCGACAGTCTCCCTTTATTTTACTTATAACCATGACTATATCAACTTAGTACGGGAGGTGTCAATAAACTGTGCCTATTTAATAATATTTCAATAAAAGAACTATTAAAAAGAGGAAATGCCAGTCTTTTGGGGAATACTATAATTTAGTGGTTAGCTAGTTAAGCTAAAATGAAGGGTGGATAAATAATGACAAATCTTAGGGAACTCTACGTATGTAGTATTTGTGGAAATGTTATTGAGGTCGTTAATACTGGAGCATCTTCATTAGTCTGCTGCAACCAACCCATGAATAAACTGGAAGCAGGCGCTAAAGATGCCAGTCTGGAAAAACATGTCCCTGTCATTGAGTCTGTCGACGGGGGAATAAAAGTTAAAGTAGGTAGTGTGGCTCATCCGATGGAGGAAAAACATTACATCGTATTTATTGAAGTTTTAACCAAAGATCAAGTTCTCAGAGCTGAATTAGCTCCAGGTCAAGCACCAGAAGCTTCGTTCTTGGTCAAAGCAGACGATGTAATAGAGGTTAGAGAATATTGCAACGTTCATGGCCTATGGAAAGCAAACAAATAATTTAGATAACAGAGAGATAGACAGGATCAAGCCTGTCTATCTCTCTGCTAATCGCGCGCGTTTACTAACATAGAAGCTAGGTCCGGTTTGAGGTTTTGGAAGGAGAGCGATATTAATGACACTGACTAAACAAAATGCGGTCATCGGTTTTGTAGGTACTGGCGTTATGGGCAAGAGTATGGCCGGTCATTTATTAAGAGCGGGTTATCGAGTACTAGTGTTTAACCGCACAAAAGTTAGAGCAGAAGAGTTAATCCAAATGGGGGCGGTTTGGCAAGGAACCGTCGCAGAATTGGCGTCTCAATGTCAAGTAATTATCACCATGGTCGGCTATCCTAAAGATGTTGAAGAAGTGTATTTAGGTCATGATGGAATCATCAATCATGCAAAACTCGGAACCTATTTAGTGGATATGACTACATCAGCGCCTGACTTGGCAATAAAAATATATGATGAGGCTCTTGCCAAGGGAATGTATGCATTAGATGCTCCAGTTTCGGGAGGGGATATAGGTGCCCAAGAAGCTCGTTTGGCCATTATGGTAGGTGGAGACCAAGTCGTCTATGACGCCCTTGTTCCAATTTTTAACCTCTTGGGAAAAAACATTGTGTTACAAGGCAAAGCTGGAGCTGGTCAGAACACAAAAATGTGTAATCAGATTGCGATTGCTTCGACGATGATTGGGGTATGTGAGGCCATCGCATATGCAAAAACTGCTGGGTTGGACCCGGAAACTGTTTTGAAGAGCATCGAATCCGGAGCAGCTGGGAGTTTTTCGCTCACTAATTTGGCTCCACGCATGCTTGTTAATAATTTTGAGCCGGGTTTTTATGTAAAACATTTTATTAAGGATATGACGATTGCTTTAACGACTGCTCAAGCAATGGGTTTGCTTACACCAGGCTTAGAGTTGGCTAAATCAATGTACGATAAACTTGCAGAACAAGGCGAAGAAAACAGTGGAACCCAGGCCTTAATTAAGCTGTACAGATAATTAGTTTTTGACATGAGAATTTAAAAAATCGATAGCAGGATCTGCGGTCTCTTAATTAGATATTTCTATGGCTAAGACCAAGAGCGCTTGGAACAACGTTATGAAGTGTCTACAAAGTTGGAATGATGTATATTAAAGTAAACTATCTCGAAGTATTATAAAGAATAATTCACTAATAATACAGTTAGGCATTCGATATATTGATTACCGCCATATTGACTCATTATGACTTTAGTGCTAGTCTTAGCTAGTAAGAAGTCATGTCAAAATAATTTTTAAATCATTGCACGTCAGATTAGCAGATTATATATTCCTAAATGAGCTAATGCTTATTCATGTGAAAGAAATCATTTTCCTGTTATTAAAGGTTGTTCTTTAGTTCACGAGTTGATTTGAAACGATAAATAAAGGAGGTAGCAGGATGGCAAATAAGAGTATTCTAGTGGTCGGAGGGGGAATAAGCGGACTAACAGCCGCTGTGGAAGCATCCGAGGCAGGAAGCGAGATTTATCTGGTTGAGGAGAACTCGTATCTTGGTGGTAGGGTAGCACAGATGAACCAGTATTTTCCTAAACTATGTCCGCCGAACTGTGGGTTGGAGATTAATTTCAAACGGATTAAACAAAATCCGCGAATAAAGTTTTTCACTTTAGCGGAAGTTGAAGCGATTGAAGGTCAAGAAGGCGACTTTACAGTCACGGTAAAATCAAAGCCACGTTATGTTAATGAGAACTGCACAGCCTGTGGGAAGTGCATTGAAGTCTGTCCAGTGAAGAGACCAAACGACTTCAATTTTGGAATGGACACAACAGGGGCCATATACAAAGCGCATGAGTTTGCCTTTCCAATGAAGTACGTCATTGATGATAAAGTATGTCTTGGCGCAGAATGTGGAAAATGTGTGAGCGCGTGCGAATACGGCGCCATTGAATTAGATATGGAAGCTAAGAGCTTTAAACTAAATGTGGGTTCGATTGTATGGGCAACGGGTTGGAAACCATACGATGCAACGAAAGTTGACTACTACGGATTTGGCCAATATCCGAATGTGATAACGAACGTAATGATGGAAAGACTAGCAGCGTCTAATGGACCAACAGGCGGCAAAATAGTTCGCCCGTCAGATAGCAAAGAAATAAAAAGTATAGCATTTGTGCAGTGTGCCGGATCGCGCGATGAAAACCATCTGACTTACTGTTCAGGTGTTTGTTGTATGGCATCCTTAAAACAATCCACATATGTGAAGAAACAATACCCCGAAGCTGTAGTGTCTATGTTTTATATAGATGTGAGAGCGATGGGCAAACATGAAGAATTCTACCTTAAGGTACAAGATGATATAAACATGATCAAAGGGAAAGTCGGGGAGATTACAGAGGACCCGATAACTCACGATTTAACAGTGCAAGTAGAGAACCAGTTAACCGGAGAAATCATGAAGGAAAAGGTTGACATGGTGGTACTAGCAACAGGAATGGTACCGGCAACGGTCGAAACAAAACTACCTGTAGAAACAGCCTATGATGAGGACGGATTTATAGCCGCCGATTCACAGCAAGCAGGAATTCATGGCGCAGGATGCGTTAAAAAGCCATTGGATGTTGCCTCATCGACAAAAGATGCTACAGCTGCAGCACTAAAGGCAATTCAATCAACGGTGAGGAGGTAACACAATGGATAAAAAAACAGGTGTTTATATCTGCACCGGCTGTGGAATTGGAGAATCACTGGATATAGCAAGCCTATCTAAAGTCGCTACAAAAGAAAGCAAAATTCCGTTATGCAAAACCCATGGTTTTTACTGTGGAGCAGAAGGTGTAGCGCAAATCAAGAGTGACATAGAGAATGACGGCGTTAACACAGTGGTCATTGCAGCTTGCTCATCCCGAGTAAATTATGATGTTTTCGATTTTGGACCTTCCATATTACTGGAAAGAACGAATCTAAGAGAACAAATCACCTGGTGTCATCCAGCGAACGATGAAGATACCCAGATGATGGCTGAAGATAACTTACGAATGAGCCTTGCCAAAGCAAAGCACATCCAACTACCTGAGAGTTTCCAAGGGGAAAACATGGTAAAAACGATCTTAGTGGTTGGCGGAGGATTATCCGGCATAACAGCTGCATTAGAGGCAGCAAAAGCAGGGTATAAAAGTGTTCTAGTTGAGAAAAGTGCAGTGCTTGGTGGGTGGATGAACAATCTCTATAAGCAGGCACCGCTGAAAACACCCTATGATGCACCAGCAGAGGTAGATATCGCGGATCGGATTAAAGAACTTGAAGCTCACACAGATGTAACCGTGTATGTAGGAGCAGAAATAAAAGAAATCGCCGGCGCTCCAGGAATGTTCGATGTAACCATCGAGCAAGACGGTAAGACCATCACCGAAAGAATCGGCTCGGTGGTACTTGCAACGGGAGCGATTCCATATGATGCAACCAAGCTAGAAAACCTTGGTTATGGCAAGTACGAGAATGTGATCACCGGGCAAAAGATGGAAGAGCTAGCCAAAAAGGGTAAAATAGTTCGCCCTGATGGCAAAGAAGTACAGACTATAGCCTTCCTGCAGTGCGCAGGATCACGGGATTCGGAACACCTGTCGTATTGTTCTGCGGAATGTTGCGTGGAGTCCTTGAAACAGGCAACGTATTTGAAAGATCAGAACCCAGAAGCATCAGTGTATGTATTCTACAAAGACATACGAACACCAGGTCAATATGAACGTCTCTACAAGAGAGTGCAGAAAGATGGAGGTATTTTCGTCAGAGGAGAAATATCCGAAATTAAAGAAGATGACGAAAAGAACTTAATCATCCAAGCAATTGATGTATTGACAGGAGCAACCATAACCACAGAAGGCGTGGATATGGTGGTACTAGCAACAGGAATGGTGCCAACCACAGCGATAGGCGAGAACATTGTGGTAGCAGCAGATACCGACTGCGAAACAAAAAAAGAAGAAGAATCCACTGGAGAAGATATTCTCAGGTCAAATCTCTTGAACTTAGCCTATAGGCAAGGACCAGAGATGCCGACGTTGAAATATGGTTTTGCGGATTCCCATTTCATATGTTTTCCTTATGAAACACGCCGCACAGGGATCTATGCAGCAGGAAGCGTAAGGATGCCGATGGATGCAGCTTCCAGTATAGAAGATGCAACAGGAGCAGCCATGAAGGCGATCCAATGTACAGAACTGAGCGCGATGGGATCAGCAGTACACCCACGTGTAGGAGATCTATCGTTTCCAGACTTCGCAATGTCAAGATGTACCCAGTGCAAACGGTGCACCGTGGAATGTCCTTTCGGAGCCATAAACGAAGATGACAAATTCAATCCACTACCAAATCCAACCCGTTGCCGCAGATGTGGAATTTGCATGGGAGCATGTCCAGAGAGAATTATTTCCTTTAAGAATTACTCAGTGCCGATGATTGGCAACATGATTAAGGCCATTGACGTACCGGACGAAGATGAAGAAAAACCGAGAATAGTTATCTTCGCATGTGAAAATGATGCGTATCCTGCACTAGATATGGCGGGGATCAACCATCTCAAGTACAATGCTTGGGTGCGGGTTATCCCAGTAAGATGTCTAGGATCAATGAATATAGTATGGATTGCAGATACAATGTCACAGGGAATTGATGGAGTGCTTCTTCTAGGCTGCAAGCATGGAGATGACTATCAGTGTCACTTCATCAAAGGAAGTGAGCTGGCCGAAACAAGGTTATCGAAAGTAGCAGAAACTCTAAACAGGTTGGATCTCGAGTCAGACCGAGTGAGACTAGAGCAGATCTCGATCATGGATTATGACAAGATTCCAGCTATATTGGACGGCTTTGCCGAGAAACTAATAGAACTTGGTCCCAACCCATATAAAGGGTTCTAAGTCGCTCAAGGTTAGGGGACAGATAGCAAAGGAGCATTAATATGGATGAAATAAAAGAAGTATCTTTGGATATGAGAGATTATATTGTTTCTTCAGGGGCGGAGACGCTCAGTTGGTGCATGCAGTGCGGACTGTGCACGAATCTCTGTCCGTGGCGTCAAGTAGGCGGAGAGGTTAGCGAAGCGTTTAACATTCGCAAGATGCAACGCTTGGGCCAGCTAGGATTAGAAGGCTTTGAAGATGAAAACGTATTGTTCGCATGTGCAACTTGCGGAATGTGTCTGGTAAACTGTCCTAGAAAAGTTGAAATCATAGACAACGTACGCTCGATGCGCAACACCACGGTTGCAGCAGGGTTCTTGCCAGCGGGATTGCGCCCGATCGCGGGAAGTCTTCACGCAAACGGTAATCCATGGTCAGGGGATCAGGAGAAACGTGCTTCATGGCAGGAAGGTCTAGACATACCAGCCTTTAGTGAAGAGACCGAATATCTACTTTATGTATGCTGTACCTCCTGTTACGATACGCGTAGTCAGAAGATCGCCAAAAGTGTCGTTCAGTTACTGAAACAAGCAGGCGTGAGCTTCGGAGTTCTAACAGCAGATGAAAAATGCTGTGGTGAGAGCATACGCAAACTAGGAGATGAGGCTCTTTTCACAAAGCTAGCCGAATCGAACATCAAGTTATTCAAAGAAAAAGGTGTAAAAAAGATTATTACAACCTCGCCTCATTGTCTATTTGCCTTTAAGAAGGATTACCCAGAACTGGGTGGAGACTTTGAAGCGCTGCATTATACAGAAGTACTGGGAGACCTGTTAAAGGAAGGCAAGCTAACTATGCCAGGAGAACTAGCAAAAAAAGTCACCTTCCATGATCCCTGCTACTTGGGACGTCATAATGAAGTCTACGATGCTCCAAGAGAACTTCTACAAGCAGTTACCGGTACAGAACTGGTGGAATTAGATCGAACTAAGAACAAAAGTCTTTGCTGTGGCGGAGGCGGAGGTCGTGTTTGGGCTGAAGTACCATTTGGGGAACGATTTGGCGAACTGCGAATTAACGACGCTGTGGACAAAAAGGCGGAAATTCTTGTCACTGCTTGCCCTTACTGCATTACGATGCTTGATGATGCTTGCGCAGGTCTTGAAAAGGCAGATGTACTACAAGTTATGGAATTGTCCGAATTCCTATGCGAAGCTAGCAAAACTA
>Ga0209386_1000490_pt1 | contig 19290 bp, 18 predicted proteins | sample NGEPertwo_FD_184510 | JGI IMG/M metagenome (GOLD analysis project Ga0209386, IMG submission 184510) | Arctic peat soil microbial communities from the Barrow Environmental Observatory site, Barrow, Alaska, USA - NGEE Permafrost154B-two... | ecosystem: Environmental > Terrestrial > Soil > Wetlands...
GATTTTTTCGGTAAGGCTTAAATTTAGGCATTTTCGAACCTCCTTTACTTAAGTTCTATTATATCAAAAATGCCTTTTTATTTCCTGTCTTTTTGTTGTATAATTGAGTTATTCTCGGTCAGCCTGTAAAGATTTGACCCTATCTCCCCTTAGAATTTTTAACTCCGCATGAGGTTTTTAGTAAACTGTTGCATTTGTAACTTGAATCTACACTGTCCCTATTATTAAATAACTAAATTTTTTAAAAACCTTCTAGAAGTATGTCAAATGAGTATCTCCTGTCAGGTTTTCGCTTTACTGTAATAAATCAATTACTTCCTGATGATTTTTCTTTTTAGCCATATCCAGAGCAGTCTTACCCTGCTTATCTTTTAAATTAGGATCAGCTCTATACTCTAAAAATAATTTCACTAACCGCACATCTCCTTTATAGGCGGCCTGCATTAAAGGAGTAGTTCCTGTCTTTGGAGCGAGATTGGCATTTGCTCCGTGAGAAAGAAACATTTCAATTATCCGATAATCTTCTTCGTTTTTGCTGATTAAAGCCTGACTGGTAATCTTCCCTAAGGCAGTGAAATTTATCTGCCCCGAACTGCCTACTTTAGAATTAGGGTCTGCTCCTGCTTCCAGTAGAAGAGGAATCATTCCTTTATAATTATCAAAGTTCGCAACTGCAAGTGTTAGGGCATTATTGCCATACTGATCCTGATAATATATATCGGGATTATAGGTTAATAATAATTTAATCATTTCGCTGTTACTGTATCTACAGGCTCCTATTAAGAGGGAATCAGTAGAGGAAATATTTATGTTTACATCTACTCCGGAATCAAGCAAAACCTTCACTTTATGTAATTCATTATGTATCAAATCCTGAACTAATTCTTCTATTTCATCCTTACTTAATATCCTGAGAGTTTTTTTGCTAACCGCCGAATAGTTTTCTGATAGTAACTTTACTCCCCCTAGTTCTCCTACTAAAACTTCAAGGGTTTTAATTTCTCCGGGATTAAATTCCCATTTCTTTATTTGCCCATTAGGTAAATTTAAATCCTCTTCATTTAAAAGATCGTCATATTCTCCTTTATAAAATTTAACTTTCACCGGCGAGCTTTCTGCCCCCTGACTGTCTCCGGTTAGCGTAAGCACAAATTTACGATTTTCCCGAGCAAATAATCCCTGCCCGCTTTCCTCCATTAAGAAATATTCTTTCCGCTCTACTTCATCAAAGGAAGAATATTCTTTGGTAACCAGAACAGTTACCAGGCCTTCTTCTACTTCTACTAAAATCTCATCCAGTTTCAGCTGCATCCCAAAAAAATCCTCTTTCTTTTCTCTTTGCCTTATTAAATCAGAATGAACGATTTCATCCTCTATTGGCAAGCCTTCTCTGAAAGGAGTAATTTTAAATGTTGATTTTTCTTTCGCCTGGTTTTCAATGACTACCCGTGCAGATTTATTCGGATCCACTTTCACCTTCAAAGCTCCTCCGGGTCCCATGTATCTTCCGGCAGGTGAAACAGTCTCCTCTGCCCCGGTAAGCACCGGCCGAGCGGCTTCTTTTTCCTGAGCTTTTTCTGCAGGAGATTTTTCTTTCTGATAATCTCCTGGAACTTTAAAGAGGGAATCATCCTGAGGTGATTCTTGAATGTTAATTATCTCAAAAATTCCGTCCTCATATTCTCCTCCGTAATGAGCTATCATTCGTATAAAAGTTTCTAATTCAGATGAATACCACCCTTCCATCCCTGGTTCTGTTCCCCCCGGAGGGGTATAGGTATATTTTTCACATAAATAGCTCTGAATAGTCTCAGTGCCTATCTGCTCTTCCTTGGTGCCCTCTTTTGCTGCTTCCCAACCACGTATCGGGTTAAAAAATGCGGCATCTATACCTTTCAGCTCTAAGTAAGTTTTATCTTCCGGATTTAACATCCAGGTAATATCCAATTTGCGGTCAGCAATAACCAAAATACGGTCCTCGCCGGTCAATTTCTCCAGGCGATAGAGACTACCTTGAGCATAATATTTAAATTCATATTCCTTATCCGGCTGCTTAATCTTCAAATCAGCGTTAAATTCTGCTGCTATAGCCGAAAAAGCAAGAACAAGAAAGATAATGAGTACACCCATTATTAAAAATATCATTCTACATTCTTTTTTCATTCTTTTATTCTCCTTGAAAGTTTTTTAAGATTATATATATTAATTCAACGCGAGGTTTAGAAAATCCTCTTTTTTTTAATATATTTTTTTATAATATATTTACTGATAAATTTTACTTATTTTTTTTATATCTCTATAATGAAAGAAAAGATTTGCGGTGTGCGTATTAAAAAATAGGAGGAAAATAAAATGACTAAAATCAAAAAACTTTTTTTAATTGTTCTTTCGATATTACTTGTAGGGAGTATGGGAGCTTTAGCTCAAACTCCTGATACAAGTTTCAACGGAGGTATCAATGAAGTAATTGCCACTATTGATAAAAATAATTTAGATGAAACCGAAAAAGAAGGGCTTCTCTTGATGAGAGAAGAAGAAAAATTGGCCCGGGATGTCTATTTAAACCTTTACGAAAAATGGAATTTAAAGACTTTCTATAATATTGCTCAAAGCGAAAAGACTCACATAGAGGCAATAAAGACATTGTTAGACCGTTATGACCTTAAAGATCCTGTAGGAGAAGATATTATAGGCGTCTTTGAAAGTGAAAAACTTCAAGGGATTTATAATGAACTGATTGCCTAGGGTAGTGAATCTCTTGAACAAGCTCTTAAACTCGGTGCTTTAGTTGAAGAATTAGATATTTATGATCTTAAAGAACTTTTAAGCAAAACAGACAATGATGATATCAAGATAGTCTATTTAAACTTATTAAAAGGTTCTCGAAATCACCTTCGTTCATTTGATGGGCAGCTTGACAAAAACGGGTTTTCTTATGAGGTAAAATTTTTAAGCCAGAAAGAATATGATAGTATTGCCAGTAGTGCTCAGGAAAGTGGAGGAACTATAAAAGACCCTAATTATATATATTAATAGATAAAAATTAAATGAAAACCTGCTAGGGGAAAATTCTCTGGCAGGTTTTCATTAGTTTCTAAAAGACAACGCTCCCCTTACGTAAAGTATGGATAATTCGCAGACTATCTTCACCAGTTTGATAATGAAATAGGGTAAGGTTGGCAGGCGCTCCCGCTTCTAATTTACCATAGTTGTGGGGCATTTTTATAATTTTTGCCGGGTTAATGGTACATAAAGGGATGGTATTAGCAAAATTATTTCCCGTGAATTTGATAAAATGAGCAATATCCCAATCTAAAAGATGACCAGCCCCAGCAAGGATACCGATACCAGCAAGGCCAAGATGGCCATCTTTAAATACTTCTACTTCCATACTCCCCCATTGATAAATACCTGGGTTTAATCCTCCTGCTAAAGCAACATCGCTGGTTAATATTAGCCTTTCTAAGCCTTTGGCTCGAGCAAACACTTTTATTACCGAGGAAGGTAGAGGTATTTATTGCTTTGGAAATTATTTCCAAATTTTTCAATATTCTTTCCTGGGGAGAGGAAACAATAGTGGGGATATGTTGGGTAGTTCCGGAAGCAGCAAGATTAGTAATAATATTTCTTATATGTTCTTCAGAAAAATCTTCTAAACTATAATCGCTCCCTTTATAGCCATTGACCTGCAAATCAAAAAAACCTGGTGAGACATAAGGTAAATTTTGCTTACTTTTAGGTAATGAATTAATCTTTTATCACCTATTTCTTTTTCTTTAGTTTAACCGCGGTGCCATATACAAACATCTCTGCTGCAGCTTGCATAATTGATGAGGTAGTAAAACGAATACAAACTATCCCATCTGCGCCCATCATTTTTGCTGCAAAAATCATCCGGTCGATAGATTGCTCCCGGGATTCTGCCAGTAATTTGGTATATTCCTCAATCTCGCCACCAACTATATTGCGAAAACTAGCTAATATATCTTTCCCGACATGTCGTGCCCGAACAGTATTGCCTCGAACAATTTCTAAAGTTTCCACAATTTCGTATTCGGAAAAATTATCCTGAGTAGTCAATAACATTTTTTATTTTCCTCCTTATTTCTTGACATCCCTTGAATATTTATCATCCTTTTTGCTGGCTAATCTATCGGTAAAAGCTTTAATAAATAAGATCCCCAAACCAACTATAGTTACCAGGCCGATTATACCCAGCCAAATATTCTCAAACATACCGACTATCCAGGCGATAATCCAGACTATAGCGACAATAATTAAAATAATATATCCCGTCTTTTCCATTTTCCTTTAACTCCTTTCTATCTTTATCTCATAATAGTGCTATTTCCCAAAAAGCTAAAAAATGTTTAAAAGCGAAGTATACACAACACAGCATATTGTAAATAATTTTAAAACAATTTTGAAATTGTTATTTATGTTAAGTTAAAAAGATTTTGTTCTTTGATTTACAAATTTTTTTAATATTTACCTAACACCTGTTAGTTATAAGATAAACGAATTTTCTCATCAGCTAATGTTGGTTGAATTATTTCTTCCCATTTTGGAGAATCCCATGTCCCCAACATCTTATGCACATCATAATATTTCTGAGGAATCGGATGTGTACCAATCACTACTTTTATTCCGTATCTTGCCTTGATAAAATCACAAAAATAGGTTATACGGGGACAGGGAGGATAACCGACAACCAATCCGGTAGCCAGATGAATCACTTGAGCTCCGTTTTTAATCATTTCCTCGGGAGCATATTCAATGTTTCCCCCAGGGCAGCCGTTACAAGTAGTATATCCAACTAATTCCAGTTCATCATCTTTACCATAAATGCTAAATGCACCTTCCCTATTACGGAGAGCTCTAAGGCATTTACCTCCGGCACAGGTATGGTAACGGTCACAGATAATAATCCCAATTTTAATTTTATCTTTCACTACTATTTCCTCCTATTAAATTAAATTTATTAAATTACCGCCACCTAAGGCGGCAACCTTTAAAAAAATATTATTTTTGCCTGTCCTACGGCTATAAATGATACAAAGAATCATCCCCTGTATTAATCATAATGTTTCTACTTTTAGTAAATTAGTGGTGCCGGGAACTTTAAAAGGAATTCCCGCAGTAATCACAATCTTATCTCCTGGGTTGGCTAATCCGGTTTTTAAGGCAATTTTCTTTGATTTTTCAATCATATCATCGGTATTTTCCAATTCATCAGATTTATAAGGATAAACTCCCCAACTAAGAGCAAGTTTTCTAACTGTGGAATCGTGGGTACTGGCTGCGATAATAGGAACAGAGGGACGATATCGGGATACCATACGGGCTGTACTCCCGGAAAGAGTAAAGGTGACGATGGCCTTTACTTTTAAATCCATGGCTACCTGACAGGTGGCGTGACTTATCGCATCCGGATTGGTGGGTTTAACCGAAAGCGACCTCTCACTCAATATTTTTTTATAATCTATGGCCTTTTCTACTCTTAGGGCTATTCTATTCATCGTTTCCACTGCCTCTACGGGATAATTGCCTATTGCAGTCTCCTCAGACAACATAATAGCATCAGTCCCATCCAGAATGGCATTGGCTACATCGGTAACCTCTGCACGTGTAGGGCGAGGACTGCTCACCATCGACATTAACATCTGGGTTGCGGTAATTACCGGCTTCCCCACAAAATTACATCTTTTTATAATATCCTTCTGAACCAGGGGAACATTTTCTAAAGGTATTTCTACTCCCAGGTCACCCCGAGCTATCATTATCCCATCAGAAACTTCGATTATTTCTTTTAAATTATCTATCGCTTCTCTCTTTTCAATCTTGGCAATCAAGGAGATATCTTCTGCACCGTTTTCCTTCAAAATTTTTCTTGCTCTTAAGACATCCTCAGCGTTTCTGGTAAAAGAAAGACCGATAAAATCAACTTTATTTTCTATTCCAAAAAGAATATCCTGATAATCTTTTTCAGTTAAAGATGGGATATCCATAGATATGTTTGGGATGTTCACTCCCTTATGAGAGCTCAATTTCCCACCCCTCACTACTAGGCAGATAATGTCTGTAGAAATAACCTCTTTCACTTTAAGCTCTAAGGTTCCGTCAGCTAAAAAGATACAGTCACCTTTCTTCACCTTCTGAGGCAAAGAAGGAAAGGTAACAGATACTTCCTGTTCGTCCCCGGGAACCTCGCGGTTAGTAAGAATAAAAGATGAACCTTCTATTAAGAAAATGGGCTCTTTCTTAATCTTCCCAATTCTTATCTTTGGCCCTCCTAGATCCTGAAGGATGGCCACAGATTCATTGGTCTTCAAAGAAGCCCGGCGAATATTTTCAATAACTTGATGGTGTTCTTTATGGCTTCCATGAGAAAAATTTAAACGGGCGACATCCATACCCTCCTGAATCAGCTTTTCTATTTTTTCATAAGAATTGCTGGCTGGCCCAATAGTACATACTATTTTAGTTTTTATCATAATACTCATTTTAAATCATCCCCCCCCCATAAATACTTGTAGTTTTATTTTAAAGATCATTCTAATTATTTCTGCTTGTTTTTCATCTATTATTAATTTTTTATCAAATTCTCTTATATATAAAGATCCCTGGCCAATCTATCTAACTTGAAAATTAAGACTCCCTCAATCTCTTTATTCTTTTCTGTATAACTAAATAGTTATGCCAATTCCGGTCTATTTTCTAATTCACTTGCTCCGCTTATCCTATTATCCTTAAATACTTTTACTAATTCATAACCATTTTTATCGGTATATTTTATTAGGCTTTTCCCCTGGAGTTCTATGGTTCCTTCTTCTTTTTAATTCTCTGTGCTTTTCCTGCAATAATTCACTAACATTTTAGGCTTTCTCACGTTCTTATACCTGTATTACTATTGCTTTAAACATACATTAATATATATTCAATATCTTTGCCAAATATCTTTAATATATCGATGATGTAATTAGGGTTAAAAAATATGATAAAAAAGCGTAGACTTACCTATATGTAAAATATTTTTTATAGAATTATAAAATTAGTTTATGATAAGCTAAGACTCTACTATAAATATTAACCTATTACTCTTTGTTCTTCTTTTTCTCTTCATACATCCTCTGGTCGGCAATACGTATCAGTTCTTCTATTGTTTTTGGTTTATCGGGTAGATATTCTGAGAATCCTATGCTAAATTTTATACTATAATCCCTTTTTATGGTCTTATTTAGTTGAGAAAAATTCTTTTTCAGACGGTTTATTATTAGGAAAACTTCTTTTGAAGAACTATCCGGGAATATCAATAGAAATTCATCCCCCCCCATTCGACAGATGATATCAACTTCTCTTAGAGTACGCTTTAACAAGCCGGATACTTCTTTTAAGACCTTGTCTCCTTCATCGTGGCCAAAGGTATCATTTATTGTTTTAAAGCCATCTATATCTAGAAAAGCTAATAATATGGAAGATTTATTACGCTGGGATAATTTAAGATGCCTATCAAATAGCTCCAGAGCATATCTCCGATTATAACAACCGGTTAATGAATCAACGCGTGTGAGTTTTATTAGTTGTTCTTCCATATGCTTTTTTTCACTAACATCAACATAAATTCGTATCCACCTTTCTTCCTTCTCATCAATTACGATATTCGAAACGGATAAATAGACTGGAAATAAAGTGCCATCTTTTTTCTTTCTGATAGTTTCGAAATTAATATTAGTACGATGATTCAATAATTCTTTTGTTAGAATTATTTCTTCCTCCATCTTATTCGCAGGGTTAATTATACCTTCATCAATATTCTTGCCCTCTATCTCCTTTGAAGTATATCCAAAAAGTTCGCTAAAACGGGGGTTTATTTTTAATATAGTGCCTTTCTCATCTGTATAGGCTATGGCCTCGGGACTTTTATTAAATAGACTGGCAAATTCTTGCTGACTCTTCTGTATGCTCTCTTTATCTTGTTTGTGCATAGCAATATCTTTTTGAAGTTGTTCGTTCGCCCTTTTTAATTTTAAGGTACGTCCATTCACTAATTCTTCAAGGTACTCTTGGTATATTCTTATCTCCTTTTGCATCTGTTTGTATTTAGTGATATCCCCTGCTATACCCAATACTATGGTTTTTCCTTTCATCTTTACCGGATAAGTGGAGATATTAACTGTCACTGTACTTTTATCTTTTCGATTTAATATGAATTCATCTGGTCCTGTTGGTTTTCCCATTATATTTTTTAGTAATGTTTTGGCTGCTTTGGGTATGTCAGCAAGGGCAAATAATTTTAAATTCAAAAAATTCTTTCCGATTAATTCTCCTTTTCTATAACCGGTTACTCTTTCGGTTGCCATATTTCCATCAATAAAATTACCCTTTAAATCATTAATATAACAAGCATCGGGTGCATAATCGAATACTATTTTAAAAAGCCCTTCTAAATTTTTTAGTTTTTCTTCTACTTGCTTATTTTCGGTAATGCTATTTAGTAGTATTTCCCCTCGTTCTTCTCTAAAAATTTTCAGTTCTTTGATTAATTCTGTCTTTGTCTTATCCTCGTCTTCCATCTTATTCTCCTCATATTGAGTTCACAAGATAAACTAGTGTATAAATATTATTGATATTATTTACTTTCAAAAATTTTTAATATTCCCCAGCATCTTCTCTTTCTAATAATATTCTTTGCTTGCTTTTTATATCTTTCATCTTTCTGGAATCAATCCACTTTTTTATTATTTCTCTCCTCTTTTCTTCTAAATCAACCTCAAGCATTTTTATTGTTTGTTTATTGTCTTTACTATAGAAAATTTCTTTAGATTTAATAGAAGTACTTTTAATTCTTTTAAACGCCTCTTTAATTTTCTTGTATTCTGCTCCACTATAATTTACGTAAGAGAATGAACATAAATTATATAAAGAACTTAAAGGAATAGGGAATCTCGAAATATCTTATCCCTGAAGCATAGGGTGCTATCTCGTATAATCCAAAATAAATTACCATCCCGTCTTCAATGAGATAAAAGGGCTGTTCTTGACTAATTGACTGGAATACTGCCCACTCAGTAAAATATTCCTGCGGGTTTAAATTTATCTGTCTTTTTATTTCTTGATTAATAATATCTACATCATCTTTTTTCTCTTTTAAGATATCGCTAAGAAGAATCTCCTTCCCATTTTCCAGATTAAAATTGTAGGCACGTTGTAAGGTATGTCCGTGTGCTCCCAAGGTATAGGAATAATAGAAAACCGAAAGACTCAATAAATCATCCTTTTGATAATGTACTATATAATACGTCGTAGCAATATATTTTCTTATCTCCCATCCTTCCTTCTTAGCCCCTTGTAAATATTTTTCCGATTCAGTTTGCAACATTTCTTTAAAATTATGGACATTTTATTGGATGATTTGATTTATCTTTTCTTCTACTTGTTTATCTTTCATACCCTGAACCAGGGGAAATACCATATCTACCTTCAGGGCTTCCTGGTCTTCTTTTATCACCAGATCGGTAATGGTTATTTCCTGATCTATAGGTTTAATTTCCTGAGTCTGGGCTAGTACAGGCGTATAAATAAAAGTGCTTAGAGTTATTCCCAGAAAAATTAATCTTAAAAATAAAAAGAGTAATTTTTTCATAATAAATATTCTCTTTGGGAAAATTTTATTTAATCGTATAACCGTATTTTATTTCATTTTTTTCTATTCTGCAAACTTATCTTTTGTTTCCCCAAACTCTATTCCTTTATCAATTATAAAATCTCTAACTAAAACTGATTTATCTTCGGGTACTTTAAAACTAAAAAGGAATCCTTCCCGATACAAGAAGAACCCCTTGGCTTACCCATATATAAACGATTATTTGTAAAAATAATTGCAAGCATACTTAACCTGTACTTATATTAGAACAAATTTATGGCAAAGATTAACAATGGTAAAATAAGTAAGACCGCGAATGTAGTAAAAATCCAGCAGGAATTGACCAAGTCAACATTTAAGTTATAAATATTAGCAGCAATAACAGAATTAAAGGCAACTGGCATGGCAGACAGTATTAAAGAAACCTTTAAGGGTAAACCCTGACTGATGGATTGATAATCAAGTAATAGTGCAATCAGTAATATGGTTGCGGGCACTACTATAAATTTTACAAGAGATATAATAAAACATTCTTTGAGATATTTGGAAACACGACTAAATTTAAAAGTAAGACCAACCGAAAAAAGCAAAACAAAAGTCGTTAGTGGAATGAGAATTTCGTTAATTATTGTATAAATTTCCGGACGCTTTAAAGAACTTAGGTTCAGGGAAATACCAACCAGAACAGAACCTACTCCTATATAAAAAAAAGGATCCTTAATCACTTCTATTATTTTTTTTGTAGTCTCTTTTTGTTCAACAAAATCCTCAGCATACATATGGGCTATAGGATATCCCAAACCATAGTATAACAAACGTATAAGAAAAGTAAAAAGGGGCACTAAAGCATATCCTTCTTCACCTAAATAAAAAAAACAAATCATCCCACCCAAAGTTACATTATTCACAAAGTATCCACAACTGAACATTGAGCCAATGTCTATACGGTTATAATGATAATATTTTGCAATCATAACAGCAAAAAAGCCACCTGTGATGATAGAAACTGCTCCTACAAAAGGCATACTAATGATTTTTGTAATACTTTCTATCTTAAAAATCCATAAGCTCCCGATATAAGTAACGGAAACAAACCAAAGCATTCCCAGTTTCTGTAGAAAAATACTTATTTCTTTTTTTGATTCAGGGGTAATCCAATGATTTTTGTCAATTAATTTCTGACAGAGATACCCACTGAATGTACCAACAGTTAATACTAAAAAGGTTTTTAATAATGCAAAGGCCATGATAAAAAGTCTTCCTCCTAATGCTTAAATCAATAATGACAATAATTTAACACCAAACAAAGACAGAAATCAAATAAAATATTTTGTGCAATCAGATTTTGCACCATAGTTTTATAATTGTTAACTATACTAATTTTGAGTAGCTTTTATAATTTAGCTTAAAAAATTGGTTATGCATGTGGTCTTTCCTATAGAATGATGATAAATTGGCTTAAAGTTTAAAGAATATTATTCTTTATTATACAATATGTACCAGCTAAGAAAAATTTCAATTCAGTATTTTTACTATTTTAAAACATACTTGTCTTCTCTGACATAAAATTATTCCTTTAAAACTAGAAAAACATATATACTATTTTAATAATTATTCCATTCTTTAGACTAAAAATTATTATTTTCTGAAAAATAATTTATAAAAACAAAAAAAGCCCTTCAGCAAATGCCAAAGGGCTGGAATTCGCAAGCTCCCCCTATTGGAAAGGTTTGGAACTTTTAAGGAGGATATTGCCATAGAAAATATTCGATTAAATCGGCTAATTCTTCAACATTAAAACAAGCTCTTAAGTAGTGCTTATTAAATTATTTTTTAAATCAAAATTATGAAAGGAGAACTAATATATTAATATCTTAAATTTTCTCCAACTAATATAAAAGTAGTCTAAGTACATTTTAGGTAAGGTAATAGGTATTTTTATTCAATTCATTAAGGATTTTAAAATGCTTCCATTCTTTCTGGTTCTTGACATATCAGACTAATAACCAATACTCATTTTTTATCCAATTATGCTAACTCCTTCTTCCACCTGTTTTTAATACTTAATCAAGTGCAAATATATCTCGTGCCTTATTCTTTACTAAATAACGATTGATTATTTTCTATTTTTATTTTTTGGGTTTTTTTACTGATACTCTTTCAGTAGCGATTTTGGATTGCTCAGCAACCTTCTTAATTATTTTTTTCTTTTTTTTCAACTTTTTCGGATTTTTATCTCCCATTTAATATCACCCCCTTTTTTTACTTCAACTATTTTACTAAATAAACGTAATCCAATGTATTATTTATTATATACTACAAGCCTATTCAAAAATCCTTCTTTTTCTATAAAATATTTTAAAAGAATAAATATTCTCTTTGGGAAAATTTTATTTAATCGTATAACCGTATTTTACTTCATTTTTTTACTATTCTATAAACTTATCTTTTATTTCTTTAAACTCTATCCCTTTATCAGCTGCAAAATCTTTTACCAAAATTGACTTATCCTCGGGTACCTTAAAACCGGTAATTTCTTCAAAATTTTCTTCAGTTATCCCGCTATCCAGCAATTCCTGAACTGTCCCAAAGGGGCAAATCCAGCCACAAAAGGGGGAAACTTTCTTTCACTTTCTTAACTCGCTACTTAATACTAATTTTCCTATCCGCTATTACTATGCACCAACCCGCACTTATAACCCACACCTCATCTTCTTTACTATATTCTATATACTCAATACTCGATACTGTATTTGTAGGCTTGACAAAATTTGAACCATCTATTATAATATTTCGTATCCTAAATGTTTGTATAATAAATATATTAATGCCAAATAATTTTTAAGCATTTTTTCTGATTATGCTTTCATATATCATATACGTTTTTTAGATTATATAAAATAAATCTCAATTTATCAAAGAGGAGGAAATATAATTATGCCTAAGCCTAAATTTGAAAGCATTTCAAAAATCATTGATCTTACCAGAAATTTTGACAAATCTATGCGACACAAATTTCATCATTATATACAGGATTCAGGATTTACTCTTCCCCAGATTTCAGTAATATCTATGCTGGAAAAACATGGAGAGCAGAAGGTAAGTGAATTAAGTTTGAAAATGGGATTATCTGACAGCACAGTATCGGGAATCCTGGATAGGCTCGAACAAAAAGATATTATAAAACGTGAGCGTACTAAAGACGACCGAAGAGTGGTAAAAATATCTTTAACCGGGAAAAGCCGGGAATTCTGCAACGATTTTCGTCGAAAAAAAGAAGAATATTTTACCCAACTGCTAAAAAATCTTTCTGAACAAGAAATAAAAGATATAATCAAAGGATTGGAAATTCTTAATCACGCACTCGCTGATGAAGAATAAAGGAAAAAATCGTAACAGGAGATAATTCATGAAACAATTAGCTGCCCGATTGGGAGAAGAAAAAATAAGTAAACTTTTAGTAAATCTATCTTTACCTGCAACTATCGGTATGATGGTCAATGCATTATATAATCTCGTTGATACTATCTTTGTAGGAAGAGGTGTGGGTGCTATCGCCATCGGTGGATTGACCATTGCTTTCCCAATTCAAATGGTTATAATGGCTTTTGCTCAGATGATAGGAATCGGAGCAGCCTCTGCCATATCCAGAAGTCTGGGAGCAAAAGACATAGAAAAGGCAGATTATGTCGCCGGAAATTCTTTTCTGCTTATAATTATACTGAGTTCAATCATCGCGGCTATCGGCCTCACTTTTACCGAACCAATGCTAAGACTTTTCGGTGCAACAGAAACCATTTTACCTTACGCCAAAGACTATATTACCATAATACTCTGGGGTAGTATTTTCTTTTCCTTTGCCATGTCTTCCAATAACTTAATTAGAGCAGAAGGTAACGCCAAAGTAGCTATGGTCACCATGCTCATTGGTGCAATATTGAATATGATCTTAGACCCCATCTTTATATTTATTTTTAAGATGGGGATTAAAGGCGCTGCCCTGGCAACTATTATTTCTCAATTTATTTCTTTTCTCTACATACTAACTTATTTATACAGTGGCAAAAGTTCATTGAAAATAAAACTGCACCACTTAAAACCTAAAATACACATCATAACCGAAATACTTACTGTAGGATCTGCTGCTTTTTTCAGACAGGTTACCGGGAGTATAGTAGCTATCGTGGTAAATAATTCTCTGAGGATTTTTGGTGGAGATATAGCCCTAATAATTGCAGGCATACTTCATCGGGTTATTATGTTTGTGTTTATGCCCTTATTTGGAGTAATACAAGGAATGCAGCCCATAGTAGGATTTAATTATGGAGCAAAAAAACTTGATAGAGTAAAAGAAACTATTAAATTATCGCTTATCACTACTACCGTTATTGCCACTTTTGGCTGGCTAATAGCAGAACTTTTCCCTTTTGCAATTATAAATATATTCACCGGTGACGCAGAAGTAATAGAAAAAGGTTCCACCATAATAAGGATAGTCCTCTCCATGATCCCGGTAATTGGCATACAGATAGTGGGTGCTGCCCTATTTCAGTCTCTAGGGAAAGCAGTCCCTTCGTTAATATTGTCTTTACTCAGACAGGTTTTACTCTTTATCCCCTTAGTTGTTATACTACCGCGAGTTCTTGGCCTTGGACTTTTGGGTATCTGGATTGCCTACCCTGCTGCCGATATTTTGTCGGTAATCCTCACCGCTTTGTTTTTAAGAAGTGAGCTGAAAAAGATAAGCTTAAGCCTGTGGTGAGTTATGCCAGAGGACGTCCCTTGTCAGGTTAACTTAAACTCTGCCCAATGATAATTATTAGGTCCTTCTTTTTTCGCCGTGTACATGGCGTTATCTGCACTTTTTATTAAATCCTCTTCCTTTTCCCCATCATCAGGATATAAAGCTATTCCAATACTTATCTTTATATATATCTGATTATCCTTAATCAAGAAAGGCTCACCAAGAGAATGAAGTATTTTTCCGGCAACATCTACAGCATTCTCTCTGGGTTGTCTAAGCCGGGGCAATAAAATAATGAATTCGTCTCCTCCTAAGCGACATATGGTATCGGCTTCCCGCAGGAGTTTATTGAATTTTTTTGCTACTTCTTGAAGTAACTGGTCTCCAATATCATGACCAAATTTATCATTCACTTTTTTAAAATCATCCAAATCCAGAAACATCAGAGCAAATTTCTTCTGTTCTCTTTTAGCATAAGCTATTTCCTGTCTCATTCGATCATAAAATAACACCCGATTGGGTAATCTGGTTAGTGAGTCATACAGGCTAAGAAATTTCAATTTTTCCTCTATCTGTTTTCTCTCAATTGCAGTAGCTATCTGTTGAGAAACAAATTCCATAAGTCTTATATCTTTTTTAGAATAAAGCTTCGGATCAGTGTAACTTTGCAAAATCATAGAGCCGATAATCTTGCCTTCTATCTTTAAAGGAACCCCCAACCATACCTGCTTATTGGTTATTACATCATGAGAATTAAAATCTCCTCGGGCAATCATCCCCTTATATTTATTATAATTTAACAGTAACGACTCCCCGGTTTTAAAAATATAATTAAAAATACTGTCAGAGCCACTATATTTTGAGACTAAAATATCCTTATCTTTTTCTCCTGTTTCATCAGCATAATAAGAAAAATAAAGTTTATTTTTCTCTTCATCAAATAAGGCAATGTAAAAATTAGTCGTATCGATAATATTGCTGAGCTCTTCGCGAATAACAGGATAGAGTTGCATTAAGGAAATATCGGAATTAGCTGCACGGGAAATATTGTATAATACGTTATTTGCTGTTTCATTTTCCTTACGATTAGTAATATCATTGAGTAAGAATATTTTTCCGGTAATTTCCCCGTTCACCTGGTTTAAGGTAACAGAAACAGAAACATGGATTAATTTATCATTCTTTTTCTTTGCTATCAATTCCAAATCCTTAAAAACACGGTTACTACCCAAAATTTGTGTACGCCAATTAATCAATACCTTTTCAATATGTTTACCCCTCATTTCCTCAAGTTCATAACCAAAAAGCTCTTCAAATTGTTTATTTACTTCCAGAATAATTCCATCCATGTCGGTATAGGATAATGCTTCCGGTGAATTTTTAAATAGACCGATAAACTCCTGTCTACTTCGTTGAAGTGCTTGTTCTTTCTTTTTAAACCTGGAAGTACCACTAAAAATAGGTATTAGTCTTAAATCTGTTTTACTATTTCTATTATTTGAGCTATTTGCTTCCGCTTTTAACCGTTTGAATTTATTTACAAATTTATCTAAATAATTACTGTCTTTTCTTTTTCTTCTCATTAATCCATCTCTCTTCTTTTTTCTTTTAAAGATGTGTTCTGTATATTTATACCATATAATTTTTAAAAATCCTATTTTTGTAGAAATAAAAATGTAGCAGACGATTAAATTATTTTATTTTCTAATTTGTATTGTAAAATAAAATATCAGATGAAGAATAAAAAGAAGAGATAAATTATGGTTTCAGAATTTAATAAAATTGAATTTAAGGAATTCTTTTGATTTTTTTTGTTTTTTGGGGACGGTTCTTTGTTTCAAAAATAATTCAAAGAACCGTCCCCTGATTCACTGATTTACTTTATTCGGTAATAACTTTTAAGGGAACAGGAATAAATTCTACACCTAATTCTACGCCATTTACTACTAAATAACCGTTCATTACTCCTAGAACTCCCATCATCCAGGGTTGCTGAGCAACCGTAGCTTTCATATCTCCTGCTTTGACAGCATCAAGAGCATCAGGTACAGCATCAAATCCTACCACAAACATCTCATCCTGTCTTTTGGCTGCTTTTATAGCCTGAATAGCACCCAGAGCCATCTCATCATTGTGAGCAAAAACCGCATCAATTTTCGGTTGAGCCTGTAGGATGTTTTCCATGACGCTCATTCCCTTAGCCCTATCAAAATCAGCAGTCTGCTTTGCAGCTAAGTTGATACCAGAGAATTTGGCAATATAAGTTTCAAAACCCTGACCTCTCTCCCGGGCAGCAGATGAACCGGTAATTCCTTCTAATTCTACCACGATACCTTTTTCTCCTAATTGCTCTACCAGGTAGGCTGCAGCCATCCCTCCGCCTTTAACATTATCGGAAGCAATATGTAAGGCAACATCTCCACCGTTGACACTACGGTCAATAGTTAAGAGAGGAATACCGGCTTTATTAGCCTGTTCGACTGCTGGAACCAAAGCATCGGCATCAGTAGGATTCAGGAGAATAACATCAACTTTTTTCTGGATTAAGTCTTCGATATCAGATACCTGTTTAGCCGGGTCATTCTGAGCATCCATTACTACTAATTCCACATCAAGGACTTTTGCCTGCTCTATAGCACCATCCCTTAAGATTACAAAGAAAGGATTATTCAGAGTAGAAACTGATAATCCCACAGTCATACTACTCGCAAAAGCCGAAACACTTAAAATTGCTACCAAACAAAGTGCAAGTAATAATTTTTTCATTTGAAAAACCTCCTTATTTTTTTAAGATACAGTAACCTTAATTAACAAAGACTCTTTTTCCTATTCTTTCACCCCCCTTTTTTTTTGGCAATTTCTCATTTCTTGCCACTTTGAGCTACTGTTACAGCTATTAGGATGACTATCCCTTTTACCACTTGCTGGTAAAAAGATGAAACATTAAGCATATTTAATCCATTGTTTAAGATGCCCATAATAAAAGCCCCGACCAGAGTACCCCATAACTCTCCTTCTCCTCCAAAAAGATTAGTTCCACCCAAGACTACAGCTGCAATAGCATCTAACTCATAACCCATACCAGCCGTTGGTTGGGCAGAATTAAGCCGGGAAGCCAGAACCATTCCAGTTAATCCTGAAAGAAAACCACTAATAGCAAAGGTAGAAATAATAACATTATTTACTTTTATTCCTGATGCACGAGCAGCATTAATGTTGCCACCGGTGGCATAGACATAACGACCAAAACGGGTTAATTTTAAAGCAATATATGCTAATATAAATATAATTAACATCAAAATTATAGGGAAAGGAACGTTTCCTATGTATCCTCTTCCTAAAAAAGAAAAAGAAGAAGGTAAGCCAGTAATCGGGCGTCCATCGGTATAAACCAGGGTTCCTCCTCGAGCTATAGCCATCATGGCCAGAGTTGCGATAAAGGAAGGTATCTTTAATTTAGTAATTACTATTCCATTAAAAGCCCCTAAAGCAGTTCCCAGAGCCAGTCCGGTAAGAATACCAAAAAATATTCCCCCGTTTTGCATTACTCCAGCTCCTACTGCTCCGGAGAAAGCTAAAACAGAACCAACGGAGAGGTCTATGCCAGCCCCCAGAATCACAAAGGACATACCCACAGCCAGAAAAGCAACAATAGAAGTCTGTCTCATTACAATAAGCATATTGGATATAGTGAAAAATCGCTCGGATAAAACAGAAAACCCAGTAATTAATCCGATTAAACCGATTAATATTCCATATCGCCGAATCATGTCTTTAAACTGTAAATTTTTCATATTAAGACACCTTTTTCCTTATAGCAAATTTTAAAATATCTTCTTCTGTTGAATTCTCCGGATCTAATTCTGTAGTAATTCTTCCTTCGCTCATTACTAAAATTCGATGAGCAATTCCTAATATTTCTGAAAACTCAGAAGAGATAAAGATTATCCCTATCCCTCTTTGGGCGAGAGTATTAACAATATTATAAATTTCTAATTTAGCTCCTACATCTATCCCTCTGGTGGGTTCATTCATAATCAAAATCTTAGGCCTGGTGAGCAGCCACTTACCAACCACCACCTTCTGTTGATTACCTCCGCTTAAAGACTCTGCTTTCTGGGAAAAAGAAGCAAAACGAATAGATAACTCCTTCTGTGCTTCTTTGGCCAGCAACAATTCTCTCTTCCGGTCAATAAAATATTTTTTAGCAATATCCCGGTAAAGTGCCGGAAGAGTAAGATTTTCTAATACACTTCTAACAATGACCAATCCCAATTCCCTTCGGTCTTCCGGTAGTAAAGCCAGTCCGTGTTCAATGGCTTCAAAAGGTGAATTTATATTTACCTTCTCTCCCTTTATGTATATCTCCCCTGCATCTAAATGGTTTAAACCGAAGATAGCCAAAGCTACCTCCGAAAGACCGGAACCTACCAGACCAGCCAGACCAAGAATTTCTCCTTCTTTAAGTTGAAAGGAGACATCTGAAAATTGTCTTTCTTTATTGATTTTTTTTACTTCAAAAATTACTTTAGCTTCTTTTTTCTGCTTTACTTTAGGAGGGAAGACAAACTCCAAGGAGCGGCCGACCATATTATTAATCACCTGATTACGGTCAATCTGAGCTACCGGTTTAGTCAGGATTAATTCTCCATCCCGCAGAATACTTACTTTATCGGCTATCTCAAATATCTCTTCTAAGCGGTGAGAGATAAAAAGCGTGGTAACTCCCTTGACTTTTAGTCCCCGAACTACTTCAAAGAGACGGCTGGTTTCCTCTAAAGTTAAAGCAGCAGTAGGTTCATCCATAATTATTATTTTAGAATTTAAAGATAAGGCTTTAGCAATCTCCACCACTTGCTTCTGGGCAACAGTTAAATCTCTTATCTTTAAGCGGGAATCTAAA
>Ga0209386_1000491_pt1 | contig 19268 bp, 20 predicted proteins | sample NGEPertwo_FD_184510 | JGI IMG/M metagenome (GOLD analysis project Ga0209386, IMG submission 184510) | Arctic peat soil microbial communities from the Barrow Environmental Observatory site, Barrow, Alaska, USA - NGEE Permafrost154B-two... | ecosystem: Environmental > Terrestrial > Soil > Wetlands...
GGCAGACGCACCCGATCGAGTTCATCATGAAGGATTCGCAGTCCGACTCGAACCGCGCGGCGACGGTCGCCGGCGACCTCATGACCAACGACGGCGTCGACGTGATGATGGTCGCCTCGAGCGCCGACACGACCAACCCGGTCGCCGACCAGGCCGAGGCTCTCGGCGTCCCCTGCGTCTCCACCGACTGCCCATGGCAGGCCTACTACTTCGGCCGCGGCGCTACGCCCGACAAACCCTTCACGTGGACCTACCATTTCTTCTGGGGCGCCGAGGACGACACCGCCAACATCCTCGCCATGTGGGACGCGCTCAAGACCAACAAGACGGTCGGCGAGATGTGGCCGAACGACGCCGACGGTCTCGCCCGGGCCGACCCGAAGACCGGCGCGCCGCCGCTGCTCGCGAAGGCCGGTTACAAGATCGTCGACGGCGGCCGCTTCCAGGACGGCAGCGAGGACTTCTCGCCGCAGATCAGCAAGTTCAAGGGCGCCGGCTGCGACATCGTGAACGGCGTCATGGTCCCTCCGGACTTCACCAACTTCTGGAAGCAGGCCTACCAGCAGGGCTTCAGGCCCATGGCCGCCACGATCGGTAAGGCCCTGCTGTTCCCGTCCGCCCTCGAGGCGCTCGGCGACATCGGCTACGGTCTCACCACTCCGGTTTGGTGGTCGCCGAACCATCCGTTCAAGTCGTCCCTCAGCGGCCAGACCTGCCAGCAGTTCGCCGACGCGTTCACCGCCAGCACCACCAAGCAGTGGACGCAGCCTCTGCTGCACTACGCCGTGTTCGAGGTCGTCGCCGACGCCCTCAAGCGCACCAAGAACGTCGACGACAAGCAGTCCATCCTCGACGCCATCAAGGCGACCAACCTGGAGACGATCACTGGCAACGTGAACTGGCAGGTCGGCCTGCCGCAGAACCCGGTGCCCAACGTCTCCAAGACGCCGCTCGTCGGCGGCCAGTGGGTCAAGGGCACGGACTGGCCGTTCGACCTCAAGGTCGTGACCAATGTCACCGCCAAGATGGTCCCCGTCCAGCAGGACATCACGGCGATCAAGTACTAGGAGTACACGATCCAACCCGCTACCCAGCAGTGCCTGACCACCCGAGGAGGACTCTGTGATGCAGGGCGGTGAGAGATCATGAGCGTGGTGCTCGAGACCATGGGCCTGAAGAAATCCTTCGGCGGCGTGCAGGTCATCGACGACCTGAGCGTGACGCTGAACGAGGGTGAAGCGCTAGGAATCGTCGGGCCGAACGGCTCCGGCAAGACCACGTTGTTCAACCTGATCACCGGCGTGTATCGGCCCGACGCGGGTCGGGTGACGTTCAAAGGCAGGGACATCACGCATCTGTCGCGGCAGAACCGCTGCCGCGAGGGCATCGGCCGCACCTTTCAGATCCCCAAGCCGTTCGCCGACATGAGCGTCTTCGAGAACGTGCTCGTCTGCGCTGCCTACGGGCGGGGCATGAGCGAGCGCGCCAGCTACGCGCGCTGCGTCGAGACGCTCGAGCTCACCAGGCTCTCGACCAAAGCCAACAAGCAGGCCGGCGCCCTGTCACTGCTCGACCGTAAGCGCCTGGAGCTGGCTCGAGCGTTGGCCGGCGATCCCAGCGTCCTGCTCCTGGACGAGGTCGCCGGCGGGCTCGCGGAGACGGAGGTCGAGGCCCTCATTGAGACGATCAAAGACCTGCACCGTGAGGGCATCTCGATCATCTGGATCGAGCATATCGTCCACGCCCTGCTGGCCGTGGTCGGGCGCATCGTCGCCATCAGCTTCGGCCGCAATCTCATCGAGGGCGACCCCAACGAGGTCATGTGCAGCGACGAGGTGCAGGCCTGCTACATGGGGGGGACGCCGATATGAGCGTGCTCGAGTTCCAGGAGGTCGACGTCTTTTACGGCGACTTCCAGGCCCTCTTCAAGGTCTCGTTCAAGGTCGAAGAGGGCCAGACCTTCGCTTGCATCGGCGCCAACGGCGGCGGCAAGTCCACGCTCCTTCGGACCATCGCCGGGCTCCAGCGCCCGGCCTCGGGCCAAGTTCTCTTCCAAGGCGAGCCCGTCGAGAAGCACCCCGCGCACGACCGCGTCGGCATGGGCATCGCGCTCGTGCCCGAGGGCCGCCGCGTCTTCCCCAGCCTCACCGTTTTCGAGAACCTGCAGATCGGCGCCTACGGCGGTCGCAAGGGCGACTGGAACACCGACTCGGTGATGGAGCTCTTCCCGCTCCTCAAGCCCCTGGTCAAGCGCCAGGCGTCGAGCCTCTCCGGCGGCGAGCAGCAGGCCCTGGCCATCGGGCGCGCCCTGATGTCCAACCCGCAGATCCTGCTGCTCGACGAAGTCTCTCTCGGTCTCGCGCCCGTGGTCATCAAGCGCATCTACGAGGCCATGGTACTCCTCGTCGGCACGGGCACCACGATCCTGGTCGTCGAACAGGACGTGCAGCACGTCCTCACCGTCGCCGACTACGTCGCCTGCTTCCTCGAAGGCCGCATCAGCCTCGAGGGCAAGCCAAGCGACCTCAGTTCTGAAGCGATCACTGCAGCCTACTTCGGGATGTGACAGTATGGACTGGGTCAACGTAGGCCTACAAGGCATTCTCCTGGGCGGCCTGTACGCTCTGTTCGCGACCGGTCTTTCCCTGGTGTTCGGCGTCATGCGGATGGTCAACCTGGCGCACGGCGACTTGGGCATCCTGGCGGCGTTCGTCGCCCTGTTCCTCGTCCAGTCGCTCCATCTGGGCTTCATTTGGTCGGGGCTCCTGACCATCGTCATCATGTTCGTGGTGGGTTATCTGCTGCAACGCGGACTGCTCAACTTCGTCTTGGGCGACGACGACGCGCGTCCCGTCGTGGTCACGTTCGGCCTGATGATCATCATCCAGAACGGCCTCATCATGTGGTTCTCGGCCGACTCGCAGGGCCTGGACGCCGGAAAGATCGAGAACATCAGCATCCGCATCACCGACAAGCTGTCCATCGGGTGGTTCCCGCTGCTCGTGTTCGTGACCTCCATCGTCGTCATCGCGCTGTTGCAGCAATTCCTCAACCGGACCAAGCTCGGGCGTGCCTTTAGGGCCACCTCCGACGACCGTGAAGCCGCTGAGCTCATGGGTATCAACAACCGTCACATCTACGGCCTGGCCATGGCCATCGCCCTGGCCATCGTCGCCTTGGCCGGGATCATGCTTGCCGCGCGCACCACCTTCGACCCCACGCAGGGCCCGTTGCGCCTCATCTACGCCTTCGAAGCCGTGATCATGGGCGGCATGGGGTCCATGTGGGGGACGCTCATCGGCGCTATCGTCCTCGGAGTCTCCCAGACGCTGGGGTCGCAGGCCTTCGGCTCCGGCTGGGGCATCCTCGTCGGCCATCTGGTCTTCCTCACCGTCCTGGCCGTGCGGCCTAGCGGCTTCTTTGCGAAGACGGTGGCGGCATGAACGCGCCTGACTTTCGCGTGGCGCGCTCGACGCGCATGCATCGCTACGTGCTCGTCGTCGGCGTGCTCATCGTGGCGGTACTCGCCATCTTCCCGCTGTGGGCCCAGGTGAGCTTCCTGCGGACCATGGTCACCTTCTTCACGCTGCTCGCCCTCGCCCAGATGTGGAACCTTCTCGGCGGTTACGCTGGTCTGATCTCCGTCGGCCAGCAAGCGTACCTCGGTCTCGGAGCATACGGTTTGTGGCTGATCGGCGACGTGATCGGGCTTCACCCGTTCGTCGCCGTCATCCTTGCCGGAGTGCTTGCCGCCGCCGTCGCCCTCCCTGTGGCGCCGCTCATCTTCCGCCTGCGCGGCGGCTACTTCGCCATCGGCACCTGGGTGGTCGCTGAGGTGGTCCGCCTCGTCGTGTCCAACATCCAGGCCACGGGCGGCGGGTCCGGCAAGACCGTCATCTCCGCCGCTCGCCTGCCGATCGATACGCGCATCAATGGTACGTACCTGCTCGCGCTGTTCGTTGCCGTGGGCTCGATCCTGCTCGTCTACTTCTTGCTGCGCTCGCGGCTCGGCCTCGCCCTCACGGCCATCCGCGACAACCAGCTGGCGGCGCAGAGCTCCGGTGTCAACGTCTTCCGTGCGAAGCTCTACGTCTACCTCATCTCCGCGTTCGGCTGCGGCGTCGTCGGCGCCGTCGTCGCCATGAATCTCCTGCGCATCCAGCCTGCCGCGGCGTTCAGCATCAACTGGACGGCGTATGCGCTGTTCATCGTCGTCATCGGCGGGCTCGGGACGATCGAGGGCCCCATCATCGGCACGGTGATCTACTTCACTCTGCTGCAGAGCCTCAGCCAGTACGGTACGACCTACATGCTGCTCCTTGGGGTGATCGCCGTCGTCATGGCGACCAAGGCTCCTCGCGGCATCTGGGGTTTCATCGCCAAGCGCTGGGACGTCCACCTGTTCCCGGTGCGGCGCCGGCTCGCTCTGGAAGAGCCGCCGAAGCCGGAGAGCCCGGCTGCCGCAGGCACGTCCGGGCCGGTAGCCGAGGCGAGCTGAGCAGTCCGTGCTGGACATGGCGGCCGAGGCTTGGCGATCCAGGGGCGATGGTGAGGGAGGGACCGTGATCGAACCGGTACAGGGGAGCGAGCAGGAACAGCGGAGCGGCGTACAGGTGCTGGCCAGAGCGGCCACGATCCTCAGGCTGCTCGCCGCGGACTCGTCGGGGGGGCTCACGTTCAGCGAGCTGGTCGCACGCGCGGGACTGCCACGCACGACGGTGCATCGTATCCGGTATGCGCTGGAGGAGGAGGGCTTCGTCTGCACCGACGAAGCCACCGGCCGGCTTCACCTGGGGCCGGGTCTCCTCCAGCTGGCGGTGGCGAGCCGGCGCGACCTGCCGACGGTGGTCAGCCCGTACCTCGAGAGCCTGTCCCGGGAGCTCAACGAGACCGTCGACCTCGGCGTGCTCGACGGCATGCACGTGCTGTTCATCGCCCAGCATCCCGCGCCGCAGCGCTCGCTCATGGTGGTCTCCCGCGTCGGGGCCCGCTTCCCGGCCTTCTGCACGGCCAACGGCAAGGTGCTGCTGGCGCAGCTGCCCCCCGACGAGCTCAAGAGGCGTCTTCCCAAGAAGCTCGAGACGCCCTCGCATCACAAGCCGGTCTCGCTCAAAGACTTGTTGCGCGAGCTCGAAGAGGTCCGCCGCACCGGGCTCGGCTACGACCGCGAAGAGCACCACGCCGGCATCTGCGGGGCCGGGGTGTGCATCACGGACATCGACGGCAGCGTCGCCTCGATCTCGGTGCCGATGCCCGCCGCCCGCTTCTACGCGGACGCGGACGCCGTCTCCGCGACCCTTCTACGCGTGCGCGACGAGATTCAGATCGCCCTCAAGGGTGCCTGAGCCCGAGCCACCCCTCGTCGTCGCGGGATCCGCGTCGAGAAGGTCATGCTGGGCGAGAGCCGCGTCGCCGGCTGTCTGGGCCACGACGACTGCGCCGAGCGGCGCGTGTGCCCGCTCGGCGACGATGCCGCCGATATCCTCGACGCCGTGTATGCGGCCGACGGGCTGATCCTCGCGACTCCGGTGTATTACGAGAACGTCTCCGCGCAGATGAAGGCGTTCATGGACCGCAACGCCTTTCGGTACGCGCACGACGAGTGGTTGCGGGCGAAGGCGGTGGGCCTCGTGGCCGACACCGCGGGCTCCGCCGCGGAGAGACCGGAGCTGCTCGCCGCCGCTCGCCGGCTTGCCGCCGACCTGGCCGAGGCGCTGCTCTCCGGGGCCTGAGGCCCGCCTAGCGGGCGCGGATGATGCGCGCCTCGGTGACGACGGCGCCGACGGCGAGGTCGTGTGGCTCGCAGGGGAGCTCGTCCATGAGCTGGGCCTCGAACGCCAGCGCGACCCACGGGATGCCCGGACGCGTGCACGGCAGATAGGTGTCGTAGAAGCCGCCGCCGTAGCCGCAGCGCCTGCCAGCGGCGTCGAACGCGGCGCCCGGTACGACGACCGCGTCCATGCGCTCCGGAGGCACCTCCTCGAGTCCCTCGCGCGGCTCCGGGATGCCCCAGGCGCCGGGCACCAGGTCCGCCGCGGGGTCGGCGATGCGGTACGCTGCCATGCGCCGAGGCCCGAGCACGCGCGGAAAGCAGACGGCTTTGCCACGCTCGAGGGCCCACGACAGGAGGGGCTCCGTGTCGACCTCGCTGCGGAACGCGGCGAAGAGCATGATGGTGGCGGCGGCGTCGAGCTCGGGGAGGGCGGCGGCGCGGGCGCAGACCGCGACGCTGAGCCGGGCGCGTTCCGCGCCCGGCAGGGCATCGCGCGCGGCGAGCGCGCGCCGCCGCAGCTCGAGCTTGGCGCCGGCGGACTCCGGTCGCGGGCCCGCGTCGTTGCGTCTGTCGGCCATCGACTCGTCCTTCCTCGCGTGCACAGTCCTGGCAACGCTTCGGCGGAGACAACGCACAATGTGAGCCCGGGCGGCGTCTCCTTGCTCTATAGTATACGCGCGCAGCCGCCCGGCGGGCTTCCGGGCCGCGCGCTGAGACGAGAGGGAACCGCCGGCACGAGGCCGCGCGGGCGAGAGGATGCACATGGCGCTTCGCTCCCAGGAAGAGATGTCTCTGGCAACCGTGTTTGCGCGCACCCTCGGCAACGTGATCGCGCTCACGACCGCCGAGGAGAAACGCGCCTGGCCGACCCCCGCGCAGGTGCTCGAGCACACCCCCGACGACGCCGCGGCGCCCGCGGCGCTGCTCCGTCTGCTGCAGTTCTCCGTCCTGCCCGAGATCCTCGGCGCCAGCGCCGGCCCCGCCATCTATCTGGCGAGCAAACGTTTCAGCAGCGAGCTCGGCATCCACTCCATCCAGGGCCTCAAGGACTGGTTCCGGCACATGCGCCTCGGAGAGCTCGAAGTGGAGCTCGACGAAGAGAGGGTGCTGGTCAAGCTGGGTCACTGTCTCAGCTGCCAGCGGCTGCCGGCCGGCGGCACCGCCGTCTGCGACTTCGAGCGGGGCCTCGTCGACGGCGTGCTCGAGGGCATCACCGGCAGGGAGGTCGTCACCAAGGAGACGCTCTGCTGGTGCCTCGGCGACACGGTGTGCCAGTTCGAAGGCTACAGCGGCGAGCAGGCGGGCTATCTCTATCGCGAGAACGGGTTCCACCCCGACGCGCAGCGGCGCCTACTGACGCAGCTCGCGGACCAGTCCGAGGTGGCGCTCGACAATCTGCGTCTCATCAACGAACGCCGCGAGCACGAGACGCACGATCCTCTCACCGGGCTCGTGAACTTCCGCCAGCTCCGCGAGCGCGCGGCGTTCGAGCTGGCGCGCGCCGAGCGTCACGGCCGCACGGTAGCGTTCGTGATGCTCGACCTCGACGATTTCCGTACGGTCAACGAAGAAGCCGGCCGTGAGGGCGGAGACGAGGTCCTGTGTCACTGGGCCGCCGCTCTCACGGCGCAGCTGCGCAGCTGCGACCTAGTGTGCCGCTACGGCGCCGACGAGTTTCTGCTGGTGCTGCCGGAGACGGCCGAGCAGCAGGCCGACGCGGCCCTGGAGCGCGTGCTCGGCACGATGCAGCAGCTGGCCGTCGAGACCGGCGGCCGCGCGTTCGCGCTCACTGCTTGCGCCGGCGTCGCGAGCTTCCCCGACGACGGCCGGACGGTGGAGGATCTGGTGGCCAAGGCCGCCACCACCATGTACACGGCCCGGGCCGCAGGCACGGGCCGGATCGCCTTCTACTCTCGCCCGCCGCGGCGCTGAGCGTCGCCACGTGGCGGCTCGCGTCGAGATCCTCGCCGTGGGGTCGCTGCACCGCGACCTCGAGCCCGCGGCGCACCACTTCATCGACCTTCTGCGACCTCACGCCACAGTGTCGGTGCGCGAGGTCAAGGAGGTGACGCTGCGCGGCCGCAGCGAAGCTGAGGTGCTGCGCGAAGAGGGCCGGCGCCTGCTCGCGGCGTGGCCGCAGGCGCCCGTCGTCGCCGCGCTCGCCGTGGACGGCCGCGCTCTCGACAGCGACGCGTTCGCGGACTGGCTGCAGAAGGTGTTCGAGCGCGGCGGCGCGGGCTTCGTGATCGGCGGCTCGCTGGGACTCGCGGGCGAGGTGCAGGCGCGCGCCGCCGAGCGGCTCTCCCTCTCGGCGCTCACCCTGCCGCACCAGCTGGCAAGGGTGGTCCTGCTGGAGCAGCTCTTCCGCGCCGGCAAGATCCTGCGCGGCGAGCCTTACCACCACTAATCGGCGAAGCGCTGACTATTGAGCGGTCCGCGAGCCCGAAGGGCCCCGTCGCGGGCCGGACTGAGCGCCCGGCCGCCCCACGGGCGGCCGGTACCGCGCGGCAATCGCACCGTCCGGCCCGGGCCGCTAGAATGGGCTTCCGCGCCGGCGCGCCCGCCGCTGCGGCCACGACGACCGGGCGGTGAGCCACGACCGACGACCTCTACGACCTGAACGGCCTCGCGACGTCGCTGGCGGCGACGCTGCGAGAGCTGCTGGCCGAGGCCGGCGTGGCCGACGCCGCTCTGCCGGCCGTCGAGCTGGCGCTGTCCGCTCGCCCCGAACACGGCGACCTCACCACCAATGCCGCCATGGTGAGCGCCAAGCGCGCCGGCCGTCCGCCGCGCGAGCTCGCCGCCGCGCTGGGCGAGCGCTGGCAGGCCGGCCCGGCCGCCGCGCTCTGCGAGCGCGTGGAAGTGGCCGGCCCGGGCTTCCTCAACCTGTTCCTCGACGCGGCGTGGTACCGCGGCGCGCTGGAGCGCATGCGCGCCGCGGGACCCGACTTCGGACGCGACGCGCTGCCCCACGATGAGCGCCTCAAGATGAACGTGGAGTTCGTGAGCGTGAACCCCACGGGGCCGCTCCACGTCGGGCATGCGCGGTACGCATCGTACGGCGACGCGCTCTGCCGCATCTTCGCCTTCGTCGGTCACGACGTCACCCGCGAGTTCTACGTGAACGACTACGGCACGCAGATGCTGCGTTTCGGGCAGTCGCTCGCGGCGCGCTACGGCCAGCGGCTCGACCTGGACACCCCGGTCCCGGAAGAAGGCTACCAGGGCGAGTACCTGCTGGACCTCGCCGACGACCTCATCGCGGCGGTGGGCGACCGCTACCGTGCCGCCGTCGCGGCCGCCGCCCCCGACGTGACCGCGCTCGCCGCCGACGCGCTCGCGGCGATCAAGGAATGGGGCCGCGACGCCATCCTCGCCCAGTTCCGCGTCACGCTCCAGCGCTTGCGCGTGCCGTTCGACGTGTGGGCGTACGAGAGCTCGCTGTACGCCGGCGACGGCGAGCACCGGGGGTTCGCCGGCGAGGTCGGCAAGGCGCTCGCCGACCTGGACGGCGAAGACCTCCTCTACGACGAGGAGGGCGCCGTCTGGCTCAAGACCACGCGGTACGGCGACGACAAGGACCGCGTGCTCATCCGCTCCAGCGGCGATCCCACCTACTTCCTCAGCGACATCGCCTACCACCGCGACAAGATGGACCGCGGGTTCGCGCACATGATCGACGTCTGGGGAGCCGACCACCACGGCTACGTGCCGCGCATGAAGGCCGCCTTCACGGCCCTGCCGCCGCACGACCCCGACCGCCTGGAGCTCATCATCGGGCAGCTCGTGAATCTTCTGGAGAGCGGCGCAGCCAAGCGCATGAGCAAGCGCAAGGGCGACATCGTGACGGTCGCCGACCTCCTCGACGCCATCGGCGAGGATGCCGCGCGCTTCCTGCTCGTGGGCCGCTCGCACGACACGACGCTCGAGCTCGACATCGACCTCGCGCGCGAGCAGTCGAACAAGAACCCGGTCTACTACGTGCAGTACGCCCACGCGCGCATCTGCAGCATCCTCCGCAACCTCGAGGGCGCGGGGGAGAGGCCGGCCGGCGAAGCCCTGCCGGCCGTCGCCGTGGACGACCACGAGAGGTCGCTGGTGCGCGCGCTGGCCAGGTACCCCGACGTGCTGCTCGCGGCATCCGGCCAGCGCGCGCCGCACCGCGTGCACACCTATCTCGGTGAACTGGCGGCGGAGTTCCACGTGTTCTATCGCCACTGCCGGGTGCTGAGCGACGACCCCGACACCACCAGGTTCAGGGCCGCGCTCTGCGCGGCTACCAGAGACACGCTGGCGAGCGGACTCGCGCTCCTCGGGGTGAGCGCGCCGGAGTCGATGTAAGAGGCTCTACGCGCCGAAGCGCTCGCGCGCCCAGGCGCGGAGCTCGTCGGTCTGCTCCGGCGTGAGTTCCTTGTCGAGCTTGAGCAGCTGCGACACCGCGACGTTGTACTGCCCTGTCAAGAGGCGGTCGACGACGCTCTCGAGGACGGTCTGCGCTACCTCACGTCCGGGGATCGCCGGCGTGTACACGTAGGCGATGCGCGTCTTGTCCTGGACGAGCAGATGCTTCTTGGTGAGATTGTTCATCACCGTCATCACGGTGGTGTAGGCGATCTGCCGCCGCTCGCGTAGCGTCTCGTAGACTTGCCGGACCGTGGTCTGATCGTGTTGCCAGACCACCGCCAGGATGTCGGCCTCCAGGGAGCCGATGCCGGTGAACGGCGCCCCTTTCGTGCTGCGCATCCACTTGGGCCTGCCAGATTCTTCCATCACGACCTCTTTCGCCAGATGATCTCGGGGTGCGTCCGCGCGCTGGACGCAGTACGTATATAGTACTACGTATTCCCGTTTACCACAAACTCACGCCCATGCCTGTAGTAGAATCGAGCGCCAGTGCCTGAAGGAGGTGTGCCCGTGTCCGCCGATGCCGAACTGCTGAGATCGCTGTGCCTCGCCCCGGGCCCGACGGGGTTCGAAGCGCCGGCCCAGGAAGTCGTACGCCGGCGCCTGGCGCCCCTCGGAGAAGTCCAGGCCGATCCGCTGGGCAACATCTGGCTCGACGTCGGCCCTGCCGGCGGCCCGCAGGTCGTCGTCACCGCGCACGCCGACCAGATCGGCCTGATCGTCACCTACGTCGACGACCACGGCTACGTCTCCGTCGAGAAGATCGGCGGCATGGCGCCCCTGCTGGTCCCCGGCCGCCATTTCGTGATCCACGGCGCCGGCGGCCCGGTGCACGCGGTCGGCGGCAAGAAGCCCACGCACATCATCCCCGCCGACGAGCGCGACAAGGCGCCGGCCCTCGACGAGCAGTTCCTCGACATCGGCGCCTCGAGCCGGGAGGCTGCGCTCGAGCGTGTCGCGGTCGGCGACCCCGTCACGTTCACGCCCGAGTTCATCGAACTGTCGCCGGGCGTCTTCGGCGCCCAGGCGCTCGACGACCGCGCCGGCGTGTACTGCCTGGTGCGCGCCCTCGAGCTCTACGCGGCCGCGCCCGGCGCGGCGCGGCTCACCGGCGTCTCCACCGTGCACGAAGAGACCACGTTCATGGGCGCCAAGGCGCAGGCGAAGCGCCTCACGCCGGCCGTGATGATCGTCGTCGACGTCGACTTCTGCAGCGACACGCCGGCCGCCGACGCCAAGAAGCTCGCCGGCGAGGTCAAGCTCGGCGCCGGCCCGGTGCTTGGCCGCGGCGCCGGCAGCAACCAGCGCCTCCTGGCGATCGCTCGCGAAGTGGCCGCCGCGGAGGGCATCGCGGTGCAGCTCAAGGCCGCTCCCGAGGCGATGTCCACCGACGCCGACGAGCTCATGGCCGCCGGCGCCGCCGCGACGCTCTCGCTGAGCCTCCCGGTCCGCTACATGCACTCTCCGTTCGAGGTCGCGCACGGCGACGACCTGGAGGCCGCGGCGCGCCTGGTCGCCGCCCTCGCGCGGCGGGTGGGCGAGGCCGGCGCGGCCGAGTCGTTCGTGCCACGCATCTAAGGCGGCCCGCCGCCATGTCCCGGGAGGCCCCCGTGAAGCTGTTCATCGCCATCGATCTGGAAGGCATCACGGGCGTGGTGTCCGAGCGCGACACGAACCGCGAAGGACCCGCCGCGGCCGCCGCCCGCGAGCACATGCGCGCCGATCTCGACGCCGTACTCGAGGGCTGCTTCGCGGCCGGAGCCGACGAGGTCGTCGTGTGTGACGCGCACGACGACGGCCGCAACCTCGACGCCGCCGACCTGCCCCCGCGCGTCATCCTCGTGGGCGGCTCCCCGGCGCCGTACAGCATGCTCCAGGGCATCGGACGCGGCTACGACGGCGCGCTGTTCGTGGGCTATCACGCGCGCGCCGGCACCGCCGCGGCCGTTCTCGAGCACACCTGGAACTACAAGGTCTTCGCGGCCGCGCTCGGCGACCTGGAGGTCGGCGAGTTCGGCCTCGGCGCCCTGCTGGCCGGGCACTTCGGCGTGCCCGCCGTCTATCTCTCCGGCGACGACAAGGCGGCCGCCGAGGCCCAGGCGCTGGCGCCGGGCATCGTCACCACCGTCGTCAAGACGGGGATCACGCGGCTGGCCGCCAGGCTGTTTTCGCCCGACCACGTCCGCGCACGCCTTCGCGAAGACGTCGAGCGGGCGCTGCGCGCCGGCGACAAGCCGGCGCCGCTCGCCTGGAACGGCGAGCCCCTCCGGCTGACCTTCACGCGCGTCGAGTTCTGCGACCGCGCCGCCGGCTGCCCGGGCGTGCGGCGTCTGGACGGGCGCACGCTGGAGATCCCCGGGGCGGACTTCGAGGAGGTCTACCGCGGCTTCCTCGCCTGCGTGCGGCTGTCCGAGCTCGAGGATTGACCGACGCAGTTGCGGGGGCGCGGCCGGTGTGGTGAACTACTGCCGCGGGCGGATGTAGTGTAGTTGGCAACACGTCAGCTTCCCAAGCTGAAGATCGCGGGTTCGACTCCCGTCATCCGCTCCAAGTACTTCCAGGGATTCTGTGGGAATCGCGGCCCCTTTTCGGGGCCGTTTTCGTTCGCTGCGACCCTTTAGACGTCGCTGTGGCGCTCCGCCAGGCCAAGGTGGCGCAGGCGCGCCTGCATTGCCTCGCGGCTGACCTCGAAGCGGTCGGCGAGGCGAGCGACGTCGAGGCCCTGCTCGCGCACCGCCTCGCGCACGAGATGTTCGGGCATGAGCAGCTCGGCGGCAAATGTGTCGGCCTCGCGCTCCTCCCTGCGCCCCGCCTCGCCGCCGCCGCGCTCGGAGCGGCAGCGCTCCGGGTACAGCACGAAGTGGCCGATCTCGTGGGCGATCGTGAAGCGCCTGCGGCCGGAGTCGTCGGCGCCGTTCAGCACGATGGCGCCCCCGTCGCCCAGGGGCTCCAGGGCGGTTTCGCTCGTGAAGGGCTCGCGGGTCTTGCCGACCAGCTCGAGATTGAGCGCGCTGACGACATCGCGCAGCGACACCGGTTCGTGCGAGATGCCGGCGGAATCGAGCAGGCGCGTGGCCTGACGGCGGATGTCTGACGCGGGATGATTCACGAGGATGGCCCCCTCCGGTCCGCATTCTACCACCGGGTGCGGAGGGCTCGCGACCGGTCGCCGCGCGCCGTGGAGCCGCGGTCAGGCGCCGATGAGCGGCAGTAGGCGGGCGACGACGCCGCCGACGGCCAGAGCCAGCACGATGGTCCCGGCGGAGATCGTCGCCGTCCACTTCCACCCCAGCTCGCGGCGCAGGACGGCGATCGTGGCGAGACACGGGATGTAGATCGTGTTCACGATCGCGTAGGTGATGATCTGCGGCTTGGTCATGATGCTCGAGATGTCGGCCACCGCGCCGCCCGCGCTCACCGCGGCGAACACCAGCAGAAGCTGCAGGGCCAGCTCCTTGCGCAGCACGGCGAAGACCAGCGTGAGCCCGGCGACGGCGGGGAGCATGAGCCAGCCCTCCACCACGGGCGACAGAGGAGCGGTGAGCTTCCAGACGAGCCCGGTCTCGTAGAGGGCGCCGAGCACCATGCTGCCGATGAGGATGATGGGCGCCGCGTCCCAGACGAACTCGCGGAAGCGCCGCCACGTCTTGGCGGCCACCTGGCGGATCACCGGCCGGCGGAAGGGGAACATCTCCATGACGAAGGCGCCCTTCTGCCCGGGCAGGAGCCGGTTGAGGCCGAGCCCGGCCGAGACGCCGACGACGAAGACCACGAAGTAGGTGAAAAGGGCCCACTGCCAGCCGGCGAACGCCGCCACCGCGCCGATGATCACGGCGGTGCGGGCGCTGCAGGGCGTGAGCGTGGCCAGCGCCGAGGCGATGATGCGCTCGCGCTTGCTCGTCAGGGAGCGCGTGGCGATGATCGCCGGCACGTTGCAGCCGCCGGCCGCGATCAGAGGGATCACGGCGCGCCCGTGCAGCCCGAAGCGGTGCATGACGCGGTCGCTGAGGAAGGCGGCGGCGTTCATGTAGCCGGTATCCTCGATGAACGCCAGCAGGAAGTAGAACGTGAGGATGTAGGGGATGCCGACGGCGATGGTGGCGAGGATGCCGCCGTCAACGCCCCACAGGATGGTCCGGCCCAGGACGCCGTCGCCGATGACGCCGGTGATCGCGGAGGTGACGGCCGGCGACACCCAGGCCGCCCAGGCGCCGGTGAGCAGGCGCGAGAGTACGTCACCGACCACGAAGAGCGTGACGAACATGGCGGCAATGACCCCGATGAGGATGGGGATGCCGGTGCGCGACGAGGTGGTGAGGCGCCACCAGGTGTCGGCGGCGGCTCGCGGCGGGGGCGCCTGCGCCGCCACCGCAAGCCGCCGCGCCTCCGCATGTCGCGCCTGCGCGATGGCCAGTGCGAGGCCGTCGTCGTCGGGCGTGAGCACCCCGGCCGTGTCAAGCTGGAGCGCCTCGACGACCTCGGCGTCGCCCTCGAGCACAGTGATGGCCGCGGCGCGGGGCGCCAGCCCGAAGGGCGGGCGCCCGGCCTCCGCGGCCCGTGCGGAGATCTCGGCGGCGAGCGTCTCGACGCGGTCGGCGACGCCCTCGGGCAGGGGCGTGCCCGCGGCCCGCCCGAGGCCGTTGGCCGAAGCCGCCACACGCAGTATCTCGGCTTCCAGCTGGGGCAGTCCCTCACCGCGAGGCGCCACGATCGGGACCACCGGCACGCCGAGCTCGCGGGCGAGCGCCTCGGCGTCCACGGCGCGGTCGCGGCGGCGCGCCTCGTCGGAGAGGTTCACCGCGACGACCACGCGGAAGCCGAGGTCGAGAAGCTGCAGGGGCAGGTACAGGCTGCGGCCCAGATTCGTGGCGTCGACGACCGCGACCACCACGTCCGGCTCCCGGGTGAGCAGGGCGACCCGCGCGGCGCGCTGGTCGCCTCCATGGCCGTCCAGTGAGTAGGCGCCGGGCAGGTCGACGACTTCGACGCGCCGGGCACCCCACTGCGTGCACACGGCGCACGCCTCGGTGGTCACGCCGGCGCAGTTGGCGGTCTCGCAGCCGGCGCCGGTGAGAGCGTTGAACAGCGAGCTCTTACCGACGTTGGGGTTGCCGGCCAGACAGGCGACGAGCGGACGCTCGCCGCGCGCAGGGCCGGTCTTCTCGCGGCGCCGTGTGAGGGCGGTCGCCATGGGCGTCAGGCGCGCACCAGGATCTTGCCCGCCACCTCGCGCCCGAGGGCGTACTGCGAGCCGGCCACGCGGACGAGGAGCGGGCCACCGAACGGCGCCACGCTCTCGACCTCGACGGGCGTCTCGGGCAGCAGACCGAGAGAGCCGAGATACCTGAGCAGCTCGCCGTCTTCCTCGGCGATGCAGCCGATCACGCCGTGCTCACCGGCGACGAACTCGACGAGCGGGCGCATGACGTCGTCGGGCAGCGTGCCGTCCTCGCCGGGGATGGCGTGACCGTGCGGGCACGTCGTGGGGTTGCCGAGCTGCTGCGCGAGCCTCGCCTCGACCTCGGGGCTGAGCACGTGCTCGAACTTGCAGGCCTCGTCGTGCACAGCATCCCAGGGCATGTCGAGGTAGTCGACGAGAAAGCGCTCGCTGAGACGGTGGCGACGCACGAGCGCCGCGCCCTCGTGCTCGCCTTCGGGGGTGAGCATGATGCCGCCCTCGCCCTGCGGCGTCACGAGACCCGCCGCACGCAGCCGGCCCAGCATCTCGGAGACCGATGGAGGGGCCACGCCGAGTTCTTCGGCCAGGCGCTTGACGGTGACGGGGGCGTCGCCGCGCTGCAGCTTGAACATGGCTTCGAGATACTCCTCGGTGCTCTGCGTGCGCTTGTTCACGGTCTCCTCCGGCGCCTCGGCCTGCTCTTCCCGCCGCGGACGCACCTCTGGCCGGTGCGACTGGCGGGGCTGCTTCTTAGGATACCCTAACTACCGACACAAGGGAATCCTGACATAAGTCAAGAGGAAGGAGATATGCGCGCTGTGAGGTGAGCCGAACCACGCGCCGGGCACGTGCGCCGCCGATCGGCGAAGAAAGGGGACTTGGAGCGCCTTGGTGGACGACTCTCGAACCGAGAGCGTGATCGCGCACTTGGGATGCAGAACGGGCGCTCACCGTCGGCCCCGGGTGCCCCGGAGATCATGCACAGGACCAGCCAGAAACGGCAGCAGTCTCTCGCACCCCTCGAGAGCGGCATACACAGTCCGCATGACACCACCATCCGTGCGTGACGTGACCGCTTACGCAGAAGAGCGTAGGCTGCCGCCGAGTGTTACGCAGACTGGATACTTCTTGTTAGCACCACTCCCCCCACGCGCATTGTCACCCTTGCACGGTAACCGTGTAAGCGGTAAACTTGTTCCATGATCGCATCGTTCGGGGACCGCGCGACGGAAGACCTCTACCACGGCCGGCCGACTGCCCGCGCGCGGCGCTTCCCGCGCACTGTGGTCGACGCGGCCCTGGTGAAGATGGACTCGCTGAACGGCGCGGCCTCGACGCTCGACCTGCGCTCGCCGCCCGGCAACCGCCTCGAGGCGCTCAAGGGCGACCTCAAGGGCTGGCACTCGATCCGTGTCAACGACCAGCGGCGGCTGATCTTCCGCTGGCAGGGCAACGACGCCCACAAGGTACGTCTGACCGACTACCACTGATAGGAGGCTCGCTGTGATCCCCGAGAACCGCATCCCAACCCACCCGGGCGTGATTCTGGCCCAGGAGTTCCTCGCTCCGCTGGGCATCTCGCAGGTGGCCCTGGCGGCGCACCTCGGCGTGCCGGTCCAGAGGGTCAATGAGCTGGTGCGCGGCAAGCGCGGCGTGACGCCCGAGACCGCCTGGCTCCTGGCCCAGGCGCTGGGCACCACGCCCGAGTACTGGGTCAACCTGCAGACGGCTCACGATCTCGCGCGCAGTCGGCCGGCCGAGCCAGTCGAGCCTCTCAAGGTCGCCAGCTGAGGTCGGGATGCTAACAAGGCGTTCGAGCAGACTCGCAGAAGCTCTGCGCAAGGACGGGGCGTGAGCGCTCGCAGCTCAACGCCCGGACGTTGATATGAGATGGCCTGTCAACCCCTGTCCGTTTCAAGGCGGTCGAAGCGGTCGACGGACGGGTGTGAGCGGGTGGGCACATGGGATCGGCGCTCGACCATGCTGATATCCGCGGATTCTAACCGCACATCTCGATCGGACCGGAGCCTGCCTCCCACTAGAAGCGCGCATTCTGAGTCGCATAACGTTGACGAGGATCTCTCCGGATCTGTGGCGCCCACCCGCTCGCATCCGTCCTTTTAGACCGCCATCCGCTCGGTCATCGCTCCCCACACGAAGCCCGAGAGCTCACGGGCCACGGCGACGACCGCCTTGTTGGGGCCCTTCCTGGCGGCGAGCTTGCGGTAGGTGGAGTTCAGACGACACTGCGCCGCCCAGGAGTAGGCCGCCACCTCGGGCGACTGTCCCTCGAGGCGCTTAGCGTGCGCGCCGCGCACGGCGGGACGGTGCCGGTACGCCCAGGCGGCCTCCACGAGCACGCGCCGTACGTGCGCGTTGCCGGTCTTGGTGATCGAGCCCTGGTGCCGCGATGCCCCGCTGGAGTGCTCGCTGGGCACCAGCCCGGTGAACGCCATGAACGAGCCGGCCGTGGCGAAGCGCTGGAAGTCGCAGGTCTCGGTGAGCAGCGTCACCGCCGTGAGCGTGTCGATGCCGCGGAAGGCGCGCAGGCGCGCCACGGCGTCGGCGAGCGGGTCGCAGAGAGTGGCCTCCTCGATCTGCTTGTCGATCGCGGCGAGCTGCGCGTCCCTGACCGAGTAGGCGCTGACCAGGTGGTCGAAGGCGGCCTGCGACGCGGGTTCGTCGAAGCGCAGGGCGCGCATCCAGACCTCGAAACGGAAGCTCCAGCGGGCGCCGGGACTCGGGTAGCGCTTGCCGTAGCGCAGCAGGAAGCTCCTGATCCTCTGCCTGGCGATGCGGCGATCGTTCTTGAGGTCCTCACGCGCCCGCACGAGGTCGCGCAGAGCCTCCTCGGCGGGCATCGGCACGCGCACCGCCGTGAGCTCGCCGGCGCGGTGCAGGCGAGCGAGGTTGCGCGCGTCGGACCGGTCGGTCTTGACGCGCACCCCGGAGCGCCGCGGGATCAGCGAGGGGGCGATCACGTCGCAGGCAATGCCCAGCGAGCTGATCAGCCGCTGGGTGTCGTAACCGGTCGGCCCGGCCTCATAGCACGTCCTGAGCACCGATCGGTCCGGGTAACGAGCAAAGAGCTTGCGCACCGCCTCGGGGGTGTTGGGGATCACCCGCTCGTCGCAGGTCGTCGTGCCGGATCGCAGCACGGTCACCGCGATGGTGTCTTTGTGCACGTCCAGTCCTATGTGTGTAAGCTCGTCCATGGTCGGTCCTTCCGTGTGTCGGCACCGCGGTCCGAATCCCGCGGATGATCCACGTTATACGCGGATCGGGCCGGCCATCTCATGGTGACTAGGCGCAACCAGCCGGCGCGTCAGTCACAAGCGTGTTGCGCGCAGCAGCGCGTAGCCTAAGGTCAGTCCTTCGAGCGGTACTGCGCGACCCACTCCTTGGCTGTCGACCATCGCTTTTCAGAGTCGGGCTCGTGCAGGATCTGACTCGCCGCAATCGCCAACAGGTACTCGCGCAAGCCGTTGGCGTTGCTTCTCTCGATCTCATGCACGATGGCCTCGACGGCGGGTGCTCCGCGCGCGACGAGCCGCTTGAACGCGGGGTGCCTCTGTGTTTGTCAAGCGATTGCCGCGGGGCTTCCGGCTGCGGCTGAGACCCCGCGTAGACAGCCGCCCTCTCGCGCCTCACCGCACCTTTCAGTCCGCCACGGCTTGCTTCACGATTGCCACTTCTGCGTCGTCCAGACCGAACAGGTCGCAAACCATAAAGTCAATCCTGCGGTCAAGGCTCGCCAACTCCCGCTGGAGTGAGGCTCGCTCGTGCTCCGTAGCCGTCTCCAACAGCCGCCGATTCACATCTAACATTGAATCGACCATCCTGACCATCGCGTCGTGCTGCGCGCGAGACTGTTCGTTGCCGAAATCAATTACGGGGATGGGCAAGTCCTGC
>Ga0209386_1000492_pt1 | contig 19268 bp, 15 predicted proteins | sample NGEPertwo_FD_184510 | JGI IMG/M metagenome (GOLD analysis project Ga0209386, IMG submission 184510) | Arctic peat soil microbial communities from the Barrow Environmental Observatory site, Barrow, Alaska, USA - NGEE Permafrost154B-two... | ecosystem: Environmental > Terrestrial > Soil > Wetlands...
GTATAAGGTAGATACCGAATCCACCGGATACCGAATCCAATCCCGGTGAAGTAATGGCCCAGGCTTTTCTACCGATGGTGATGATCCTCGGTTATGTTTTGGTATCCATGTTCGGGCAAAGCCGCAGTCTGTTTATGATGATCCCGATGATGTTATCGGTGGTGGCTTCGGTAGCACTGGCATTTTATACCAACCGCTCTGAAAAGAAAAAGCGGGAGGAAATGAAAGATACTTATAAACGGCGGATCAGTGAATTACGTCGGCAGATGGAAAGTGAGCACGAACAGCAAAGGATTTATTATCACTATAATTACCCGAACCCGGAAAAAACCATGGCGATTGCCGATGATATTGACCGGGAGGAAGGTTCAAAAATTGAAGATATCCGTTCTGGCACGCGCTTGTGGGAACGAAGACCAAGTGACCATGATTTCCTGAATCTACGGCTGGGGATCAGCACCAGACCATCAACTGTTGTTTATAAAATAAGTGAAAATGAACAGGTTTCAAACCCGTTGATGCGTGAAGCTGTCCGCCTGGCTGAAAATTCAAGGCTATTGTTTGATGTGCCGGTTACGATTCCATTAATCTTCCAGGTGGATGAAAAAGAAAAGAAAAAAGTTGAGGCTAAAAAACAGGATCAACCGGGAGATGAAAGTGCCGTTGAAGTGAAAAGTGCAGAAATCCGGCATTCCATTGGAATCAGCGGGGATTCGGAGGAAATCGTACATGCTTATCTACGTACGATGTTATTGGATTATGCCGCCTTTCATTCCCCGCAGGATACCATGCTGTATGTAGCCGGTACCAGTGAAATGCGCAAGCATTGGCGATGGGCTTATGCTTTACCGCATTGTAAAGAGGGCGATAAAACCGAGACTCTGCTCTTTGAAAGTGAAGCGATGCCCGGCGAAAATGAAGCCGATCATATGCGTTTATTCTGGAAGAACATCCGCACCATTCTGGAACGACGCCGCATGCGGCTGCAGGACAAAGAAAATGCCGGTGATGTAAAGATTCCGTTCATGCTGGTGGTTGTAGATGTGCAATCGGTTGCGCCGGATTGGTCGTGTTTACATGACCTGGAAGGTGAAGCGACCATTTCTACCATTCTGCTGGATGGACAGCAACTGGGTGCCGCGATTATTTTCGTGGTCCCGGACCGCAAGAAAGTACCCAGCCGCTGCGAGGCGATCATTGAGGTAGGTTATGAAGCGGTGGACCCCGATAGTGCAGTTTTCCGTTATGCCGAGACCGGTTTCAACACGCCCCGGTATATCGGGAAAACCAAACTGGTCAGCACACAGGAAATGGCTCGGAATTTCTCAAAACGACTAGAGCCGTTAGATATCCGCCGTGGTTACGGTTCCAGCCTGGCTGCCACGGTGACACTGCTCGAAATGATGAATCTGAACACGATTGACGAGCTGCAGGAATTTGCATCTGAGAGTTGGAAACGCAGTATGAATCCACCTTCTGCCGACTGGTTGTATACGGCAGTGGGACTGTTATCCGGTAATGAACCACGGGTTCTGACGTTCTCAGCGAAAGCCGACGGTGTTCACGGCCTGATCGCCGGATCGACCGGTTCCGGTAAATCAGAATTATTGATGACGCTGATTATCGGTATGGCCTTGAATTTTAACCCGGATGTGCTGAACTTCGTTTTGATTGACTATAAAGGCGGGTCAGCATTTGAACCTTTCAAGAAATTGCCGCATAAAGTCGACATCGTCACCAACCTGGACCAATCCGCCACAGCGCGGGTGTTCGCTTCGATCATTGCGGAATTAGACAGGCGTCAGAAATTAAACACTTACAGTAATTCAAAAGATATTGTGCATTATCGCAAAAAGGGATTAAATCTTGAACCCGGACGACCGCCTTATCCGCATCTGTTTATCATCATTGATGAGTTTGCGGAAATGATCGCCGGAAACGCAGAGTATAAAGCCCAATTGGAAAGTATTACCCGTTTGGGTCGTGCTCTGGGTGTAACCTTGATCCTGGCAGCGCAGCGCCCGGCCGGTGTCACCGACCAGATGCGCGCCAATATCAAATTCAGGATTTGTCTGCGTGTAGAAACCCCGGATGACAGCCGTGAGCTTTTACGGCGCGCCGATGCAGCCTTCCTACCGCCCGGTATTCCCGGCCGCGGATATTTACAGGTAGGTAATGAGAATATTGAATTAATCCAGACGGCATACACCGGTGGCGATTATAAAGGTCCGCAAGAAGAAAATGTATCGCCGAACGTGATCTGGGTTGACCGTGCCAAAAAGTCTTCCGGTCAGAAGGCCACCGAACCACCCAAATTGTACGATGTGATTGTGGATATGCTCTCAAATCTGGCTGAAAAAGAATCGCGTCCACAGTGGCGGCCGTGGCCTGAGTTTTTACCGGGTCAGACTGAAAACAACACGTTGAGTTTATCAACCGCGCTCGATACAGCCTACATGAATGATGAGGATATTGAACTGCTGCGCAGCAGCGATTCGGAGCAGATTACTGGTATGGCTTTGAATGAAAAAGCAACCACTTTCTGGGAGCCGGAATTCAAATGGGGCATTATCGTTTGGGGCAAAACTGCTATGAAACCGCTGGTTGGAATAGTAGATAATCCCTATCTGGCCAGCCAAAAACCATTAATGGTTGATTTTTCAAACGGTCATGCAGTAATTTTTGGTGCATCTGGACGTGGCAAGACGACGTTTGTACGTACATTAATTACCAGCCTGGCATTAACCCATTCACCGGATGAATTGCATATCTATATTATGGATTTTGGCGGACGTGCTTTGACCATCTTCCAGGATCTACCGCATGTTGGTGCTGTGATTACGTCTGAAGAGGAAGAGCGTGTTATGCGCGTGCTTCGTAAGATAAATGATATCATCGACCAACGCCAGATGATCTTCAGTGAAGCTAAAATTAACAATCTGGGCACCTACAACAATACCTTTAAAGATAAACGATTGCCGGCTGTGCTGGTTGTGATTGATAACTTTGCGGAATTTAAGGAATATTATGAAGGCTTGATGGGTCCGTTGATTTCACTGGTGCGTGAAGCAAGGGCATACGGCGTTCATTTCTTAATTACTGCGGATGTTACCAATGCATTAACCGGTAAATTATTCAACCTGATTACAGAACGCTATACCTTAAAACTTTCAGACGTCTCGGAATATTCCAATGTGGTCGGCCGCGGCGTCCCGGCAGATTTGAGCAGTGTTCCTGGCCGCGGCTACGTACGCGTTGGCAATATACCTTTGGAATTTCAGACTGCCATGTCCTTCCCGCCGGAAGAAAATGATATGGATAACCTGACGAAGATTTCAAAAATGTGCGGACGCATGATCCAGGTCTGGAATGAAGGCTGGAAAGGTGAAAAACCATCAACAATTGAGACACTGCCGTTACGGGTTTCATTGGAAGGCCTGCTGCGTGAAACTGAGCTACCTAAAGTTAAACGGCTTTACGCTTCCATGGGTATCGACGACCGCAGTTTGGCCCCGGCCATCGTTGATATTGAACGCATGGGACCGCATCTGACAGTTATCGGTCAGCCGTTCTCCGGCAAGACCACAACTCTGCGGACGATAATATTGTCACTGGCGCAGAACTATTCATCTGATGAATTTATGCTGGTAATGGTGGATTATTCCAGAAAATTATGGAAGGGGAACGACCGGTCACTGGCAGATTTGCCGCATGTAGTTGAAACTATCAGTGAAATTGATGAACTGGATGAACTGCTGGAGAATTTAAAGGTTGAATGTGCCGATTTTGAGATCCATCCTAAACGGCGCAAGATCATGATCATAATTGATAATTACGATGGCTTCACAGAGGAATCGAGCCGCAAGAAGATGGGCTTTTTCGAAGAGATTGCAGGGCTGGTGCGTAAATATCAAACAGCCGGCGTATTTGTTGTGATCGCCGGATCGGTGAGCGTGATGAGTGCATCCGATGATCTACGTAAAGTGATTACTGCACCCAGCTTTGGCATTGGTCTCAAAAGTGCCGATGCGGTAAACCGGCTGAACGGGAAATTCCCCCGCAGCCTGGCAGATGTTGAACTTCCGATGGGGCGTGCATTTATCGTTCGGTCAGGAATTACGTCTATGCTGCAGATCGCGACTCCGTATGCCAATGATGAGGATATTGAAGGCTCGATGGATACCTGGGTTAAAAATATATGCAAAAAACACAACCAGGAACATGTCAAATGGCTGCGTGTTCCATCTGAAAAAAAGGATGAAGAAGATCAAACCGGAGAATCGGCGGGATCTAGTGGTGGAAGCTCAAAAGGTTTTAATGAAAAAGATTATGATATTCCTGCCATTAAAAAATTGCTGATCGAAAACGGCATGCCGGAATCGTTATTGGATATCCTTCCACCCGCAGATATTGTCGAAAATGCGAAGGGTCTGGGATTACTCGATGAGAAACCACCTGAGGGATGATGATGGATGATTATATTGATGTAAAAATTAATGTATTTGAGCACACCGGTCAACGGGCTTCCATTAAAAAATCGTTGCTGGTGAGAACATTGATCGAAGAAATATTAAAGGAATTTGATGATATCGGGTCTGATTCTGCGGATAAATACAACCTCAAATTAAAAGGTGTTGATCGCTCCCTGGATCCGAATTTAACGATGAGCCAGTTGGATATCCAACCGCAGGATGAACTTACTTTAGGATATGTACAGCAATCCCTGCGGGAAATGCTGGACCCGGCTGATTACGCCGTTTTGAGAGAAGTGACAACCGGTAAGGAATTCGATATCCAATGGCACCCGGCCTTGATCGGGAGGCCCAGTACCGAAGTCAACCACAATATTATGCTGGCAGTCAATATGCAGCTGGTACCGAGCGGGATGACCATCTCGCGCTCGCATGCCCAGATCACATTCTCGAACGGGAGTTATTATATCGAGCCGCTTTCAACCAATAACCCGACCTTCCTGAACGGCAAGGAAATTCCGTTTAATGGATATCGCGAGCTGAGCAATGGTGACAGGATTTCACTGGGGCAGCACAAAGTAACCCTGACCTTTGAAACCAGGAAAAGACCATCCGGCAGTCAAAAACCGGGGACAGCACAACCAGTCAACCGACCTGTTTCACAGCCTGTCAGCCAGCCACCATCACAACCCAGGCCGCCATCGCAGTCTTATAATCAACCGCCTTCACAGCCGCGTCCTCCCTCCCAGCCAGTCAGCCGTCCGGTTTCACAACCGGTGCCGGAAATACAGGATCGTGATGCGACCCGCATTGGCAGTACCAGTCCGGGTGTCAGTCATTTGGTGCTGGAAAAAAGTACCGATATAAACAAAATCGGACAGACCATTGCGCTTGAGTCTTATCCGTTTGTTCTCGGTCGCTCGATCCCGCTGCTTAGTCTGGAAGGGGATGTCTCGCGCCAGCATGCCGAGGTGCGTTTTGATGCCGTCAGCAACAAGTATTTTATTACAGACCTGCACAGTACGAACGGCGTTACGATCAACGGTATCAAGATTGAACCTGATGCGGTTTATGAGATCGTACCGGATACTTTGATCGGGTTCGGTCAGTATGTGGTGCTGCGATTTCAATTGGGATAGAAAGCAGGTATTTGTGTGGTGCGTTGGCAACGCACCACACAAGCCAGGAGCAGGGTGCACGGTTTAAAATTCAAGTCTGATTGCGTTTTCATGTAGATTGTAAGTCAGCGCCACAACCGCCATGCGTGTAGCCAGAATATGGTTATAAAGCGGATATAACGAATCAATCCGCGTTAATCAAATCCCTGATTTCCAACGGTATTCCTTTGGAAGGTTCCAAAACCAGGTCAATAGCATCCTGGGGGCATTTGGAAACACAAACACCGCAGCCCATGCATCTATCAAAATCAACCCGCGTGACGCCTTCATCCGAGAAATCCAGTGCAAAGAACTGGCAGAATTCATGGCAGTTGCCACAGGCGGCACAGGCATCCTGATCAATACTGGCAATATATCCTGATGAGGCCAGCATAGGTATACCCTGCTTATGGAACATCATTGCCCCGCAGCAGCATTCACAGCAATTACAGATAGCATAAAAGCGGTTTAGCATGGCTTCTTTAAAAAAGGCGTGGTGGACATGGCCGCGTCGATCTTCGGCTTCAAGGATAGCGACTGCCTCATCCTGCGTAATCCAGCGCGATTTTGTGGGGGAGTGGTCAGTTATAAAGCTGGCAAAAGGTTCACCGATGATCAGGCAGACATCCATAGGCAGGCAAGGATTCTCAACATAAGCCCGGCAGGGACACTCCAACACGGCGATATGGTCGGGATCCTGCTGCAGGATAGCCCTTGCTTGCGTGTAGGGAATAACCTGTTCAAGGTCCGGGATCCGGATTGGTTCCTTGACCATCACCAGCTGCCGTGCGGATTCGAGCGGAATAACTTTTCCGTGATAACCATCGGCATGAGTGTGGCTGGCTTCTCGAAGTGAATGGCTGATGCTGCGTTCAGGGTGTGGCGGAAAAAGCTTATCCCATAATACAAATAAGAACGGCATTTTCATGCGGATTGGGTGATCACCTTTACCGATGCCGATATATAAATTTGGCCAGCGCGCGTAGACATAACCGTGCAGAAAACTGAGCAGGGTGAAATCCGGCTGCTTTCTGGCTTCTCGATAAAAATTGCGGGTTGACTCGGAAATCAAAGAAAATCGAATTGGATTTGTTGCCATACCAACTCCTCGTAGAAATGAAATTTTCAATTATTTGAGTAGGCGAATGATGCTCAGATAATGTATTATAGCAAAAAATTGAGATCGAATTTGGACAATTGGTAATCGGGAAAGGATTGTAGTTGTCGTTTCTTAAAAATACGTTTATAAAAACAATAAGGATCAGGATATTTTTGAAGTTGAATTTTTCAACAGAAGAATTTATAAACATCGCCGGGGAAGGTGTAGGATCATCATAGATTTTACTTACAGCGCCATCCTGCTTGCACGCCGAGAGCATCGAGTTGCAGAGCGGAATTATATTTTTCAATAACGAATCTAATTCCCGATTCACCTGTTTTAATTGTAAACATATTTCAGGATGATACAGTATCTCATTATCTTCTCTTTCACGGGAACTCTCCTTTTGTTCCCGATTCACCTATTCTAACTGTAAACATATTTCAGGACGACACAATCCAACATAGCTTGCATCTTGAAATATATCTTGCGCGTTCCCATTCTTGGATGTTTTCTCCGAATTTGTCTTGCCAATTCCAGAGCAATTATTTGTTCTTTTATTTCTATTTGTTCTCGCCATTTTTTTTGATAGTGTGCCTGTCGGGAGAGACCAAATATCTCACATACCTTCGCCATGCTAACCTGGGGTCCTATTTCTTCTTGGGCTCTCTGCAAGGTTCGCTCGATAATCTGGCTGCGTTTTTTTTTATATCTTCTCCGTAAATTTCTTCCAGGATCTCCAGGGTACTTTCCAATTGGATTTTCTCCATTGCTAATTTCCCTAGTGCCTGTTCTAAAAAGGCAACTTTCTTTTGTAATGCTTTTAATTGTGAGGCTTCTTCGGTGGTTTGGATACGAATGATTTCATGTCGGAATCCTTCTTTGGCGTATTTTTTGATCCAATTTCTAATTGTTTCACTGCCGTTAATCCCATATTTCTTTTGCAATCCTAAAATTGAACTGCCTGTTTCATATTCTGAAACCACTGTCCGCTGAAAACTTTCACTGTATCTCATTATCTTCTCTTTCACGGGAACTCTCCTTTTGTTCCCGATTCACCTATTCTAACTGTAAACATATTTCAGGACGACACACGACACACTGATTACTAATCACCAATTACCAATTACTGGTAAACAAACAAAATTTTCGCCCCTCCAATAATATAAATAAAATGGAGGGGCGAATATAATTTCTTTGGCAGCCGGGCGGTCATAGCGCCTTATACTTTAGATCCCTGGCTTTGCGTCCTTACCTTTCGATAAGTTTGCCATTTCTAGCAATAGTGTTACCTATTAATCTTTGTCATTACTAGACAAATAGACCTTCGGTTGCTTATTTATTTTCCTTTATAAATTTGCATACACACTATTCCTGGCAGCGCGGTTATCCTGGCCTTATTTATATTTGGCTTTAGATCCTATGGCTTTGCACCGCCGGTTTTCACCGGTTTCGCCTTTTCAAAGGCAGCTCGGCTGTCCTGGTCACAATGGTGACTTTAGACCCTTTGGCTTTGTGTCCTCACCTTTCAATGAGTTTACCTTTAAATAGACTATAGCAATATGTCTAGACAAATACAATAGAATAAATTTTCTTTTGGAAAATTTAAGATATTTAATCTTATGGTCGTTTTGAGTTATCAACCAATCTTTAAATTCGATTTAAGGGAATAGGATTGTTATCGTTCATTAAAAAGGTTTTCAATGAAAAATTTTATCCTGAAGATATTAAATACATCAATACCACGGTTGTACCTTTACGTGGATATGTTTGGATGGTTAATTGGGCATCGACAAGTTCAGCCCGTTCTTTCATACCGATTAAACCGAAATGACTGGAGGCAGCAAAACTTTCAGTCCGGTCCGGAAAGTCAAATCCTATGCCGTTATCTTGAATTTCAAGTGTTATCAAATTTTTTTCATAGCGAAGATTTACAATGACTTCGCTGGCCTGTGAATGCCGGACTACATTTGAAAGCGATTCCTGGGCAATACGATAAAAAGCAAGTTCTACTTCTGAATTCAGACGCGATTCATCGCCATTAATCTCCAGTTTGATATGGTGGGGGAAAGTCTTGTTGGTTTCGTTAACGAGCATTTCCAATGCAGATACCAAACCAAGATCATCCAGATATGCCGGACGTAATCCGCGTACCAACCGGCGTAAATTGACAATACTTTTTTGCAGCAAACCTCGTAGTTCTTTTATTTGCAGTCCGGAATTTGCGGTGTCGCTATTAATATGCAAGGAAGCCATCTGGACGTGTTGTTGTAAGGCAATCAAACTTTGCAGGGTATCATCGTGCAGTTCACGTGCCAGATTTCGGCGCTCATTTTCAATCCCGTCGGTGATCGCTCCGATATAGTGATGTAAATTAATTTGTGCAGCCTGAAGCTCTCCAGATACCTGGATTAATTGCTGTTGCAGGTGCCGAATTTCCTCAATTCCTCCAACCGGCTCACGAATTTGTTCGAAGTCTCCCTTGCCAATTGACTGTGATCTTTGCTGTAATTTCTGAAGAGGACGAATAATCTGGTTTGCTCCAAACCATAAGGCAACAACGGCTACGATCAATAAAGGGATCAATATTAAAGGGGTATAAAAAGTTGTGTTAACCAGTGGAGTAGCGATGCTCTTCCAGGTTTCCTCCAGGATGATGGCCCAGTTTGATAAAAGCACCGGAGTAAAAGTAACGACATGTTCATTGTCAGATAAGTTAATGTAATTTACCCCGCTTTCACCTGCCAGAGCTTCGGCCACTCCGGAATGTGTGGATGAATTCTCATTTGCAGGAAAATTCCCAATTTGATAAAGGATGTTTTGATGCTGGTCTATTACCAGAATGGTTACAGCCTGTGAAGCAATCAATCCGGCTAACGAGCGCTTGAGTAAATCTTCATGATTATATGCAGCTATAAGGTAATTACTTCCGGATAACGGACTGGCTATGATCGATAGGGACGTCAGTTCTTTATTAAGTATTAATTGTGGGGCTGATACTTCACCGTTTGAAAGTTCAGACCAATTTTGGACAATTTCCCGGGGTATTTGTTCGATTAAAAATCGGGAATTTTGACCGATGATCCGGTTTTGTGAAATATCAAAAATTGCGATTCCGCCATCAAATAAATTTATCTCAGGTATAGAAAGCGGATCGGTGGAGATTACAGGAATGATAACCAGCAGTAAATCGTTTTTTTGCTGAAGTTGTTCCTGAACTAATTCAGAAGCTAATCGTACGGTCCGTAAATTACGGTCACCAACCATGCTGCGCATTTCCTGTAAATGCAAGAACTGGCTCAGGAAGACAATACCCAGAATGATGACTAACAATGGCAATATTGTTATCAGAAAAATGCGAATCGTAAAACCCCGCCAGCGCAGAAATGGAACAGGAATATTTTCTTCTGCTTTATTATTCATCATTTATTAATTGATCAAGTCCGATGGAATTATACCGGCTGAAATAGCCCGCATCACTGCCTCGGTTCGGCTGGCTGCCTGCAATTTTCCAAAAATATGCGCGAGATGATTTTGAACCGTTCGGTCTGAAATATTTAAACTTACACCAATCGCTTTGTTAGTAAAACCCTTGCCAACGAGAGAAAGCACTTCGATTTCACGGTTGGTTAACGTTTCAATTGATATTTCATTTTCCGGATGTTTAATACGCTCCATTAAACGGCGTGTTAATGTGCTGTCCATAACAGCTTTTCCATCATGTACATCCAGAACAGCCCGGACGATCTCATCCGGTTCCGAAGTTTTTAAGACATAACCATCAGCACCGGCTTTCAGAACTGCCTGAATATAAGGATCATCATCATATGCAGTTAAAACCAGTATGCCAATATCAGGCTTGTTTTGATGTATCCAGCGGGTAACTTCAATTCCATTTTTTCTGGGCATTTGTATGTCCAGAACAACAATATCCGGATGGACAGTTTCTAATAATTTTATTATTTCCTCACCATCACTTGCTTCCGCTACAACCTGGATTTGATGGGTATGTTCCAGGAATTGGCGAATACCAGCCCGGACAACAGCGTGATCATCCACCAGGATCGCTTTGATTAGATTCTCTTCAGTTTTCATGATTGCCACCATTATATCAATTCAAAATCCGGTTAGAAAGAAGTATAGAATACGTTCTTTCGGTAGATTCTAAAAAAAGACTCAGCAAACCATTGCTGAGTCTTTTTAAGGCATATTTATTAACGAATTAAGGTATCCAATTCGATAATATTGTCAGGCCGTGATCTCCATCAAGCGGATCATTGCTGACCAAATGTAGTTTGAAGTTGTGAAACCCATCCATTCCAGCGTGCATGGTAAATTGCGTGGACACCTTCGTACTTTCGCCAGGTTTTAAAACCATCGAACCGATGGTTACGGCAGGCGGTCAACAACCCTCAATCAATTCAATATATGGTTGCTTCGTAAACTTTAATGGTTGACCGCCTGTATTGGTTACAACAAAACTTACATTGACCATTTTGTTGAACTTGACATCGCCAAAATCAATTTCCTCACTATTTACGCTCAAACTGGGTGGTGCGTCTTTATTGGCGAGTGTTGAATTATCTTCCGGTTTGTTCCCAATAGTGAAAAGAAGAATTACAGCGAATACTAACAAAACCCCCGTGGCTAGCAATATTAATGGAAGCCAATTTTTCTTTGCAGTCTGTTTACCTTTTTTTCTTGTACTCATGGATTTACCTCCTGTAATAATGAAAACGTATAAATATAAATTACCAGATCATGGATCTGCTGACGATTGTAAATATTACCCCAATAGGGCATACCGGTACCCATACCACCGCGAATGATTTTTCCTTCCAACATTGCGGGGGCTGCACCCAGTATTTCTGCGGCATCAGTGAAATCAGGCGGTGGTACACGTTCATGCCCGTTGCTGCTATGACCAGTCGCCCCCTCCAGATCTTGTACCATAACTCCATCACTGCTTCCGGTTTCTCCGTGACAGGCGGCACACTGCTGGGTGTAGATCGAATCTGATTCAAGTAAGCCTGCTTGATTGGTTTGTTGATAATAGATTTGAGCTGTCAGGTCCCAGAGCTGTTCTGTGTTTTTTTCATTTAAAATCAAGTCATTTTTTAAGCGATTAAATGTCTCACCCGGACTCTGCAGCCAGATCGTATTATCATCCAATGCCCATTTCGGGAGTAAATCTAAGTTAATAGGTTCAGAAGAAATTTTCGGAGCTTGATTAGGAAAGAAAGCGATATCATGTTCGGCATCAATATCCAGGTTTTCGCTGATAAATAAAGGGAGTTTCTGTCCGGGTGTAGGCTCAGGACCACCGGTTACTTCTATCTTTCCGCGCATTCGCCAGTGGTTCGGACCGCACCAGCGCGTGCAATAAAAAATATATATTCCTTCTTGATCGAATGTCAGAGAAGCATTCTGAATAACACCAGGTATTAGTTCAATATCCGGTTCTGATTGCTGTCCGATGGCAAAACCATGTACAACATCATCCGATACAATTTTCAGGTTGAGGGGCTGCCCGACTGCAACGGTGAAATTTTCCTGAGACCAGCCGCCGTTCTCCGGCATGCGGGCATGTAAGAGTTGGTTTGAATCGGTTTTATTAAATCGCCAGACACTCAGGATGGAAATTGCTGCTGTGCTGAGCAGGATGAAAATCAGAAAAAAACGTGCTCGTTTTTCCAAGTTAACGCACCAACAAAAATAACATCATGGTAGTAAAGGTAGCCGCAAATCCACTGTAAGGCAGAAAAGTGCGTACCTTTCTTTTTAAATAGCCGTTCTGATTCCAGGCTAATGAAAGACTCCAGGTAAAACCGGATAACAGGATGATAACAACCAGGGGTGTGACTAATGAGGGGAATAGAGGAAGCCAGGTGAAATTTGCACCGCCGAAAAGATTCCAGCCAAAACCGAAGGGATCGGATAAGACAGGGATAATATAGGTAATTTTTGCCAGGGCAAAGCTGATGGTAAAAGCCAGCCAGGCGGCAAACCCCAACGGAATAAGTGTATAACTGAAGGAAATGAATAATTTCCGGGTTGATCCTTTAATCCCGGATAAATGCCTGCTAATTAAAGCCGCCATGTAAAGTCCTCCAGGAACAATCAATAATGTCCAGATTAATAAAGCGCCTGCATATAGCCACCAGTCTGCACTCCCAATGGTATAGGCAGCTTGTTTGAGTTCACCCCAATGGCCCAGAAAAACTGCGCTGAAAGCGGCCACATTGGCTAATAACACCGAACCCAAAATTGCATCGTCCATCCGCTGAGGCAGGCGGGCCAGGTCGCTGCCAAACGGCCTGATGTTTAAGGAAACGTTTGATTTTGTGCAGGTACGGATACAATCCATACATAATCCGCAGCGGCTGTTGTCTTTTAAACTGATGGGTGAAACCATCCACTGGCAGCCGCAGCCGTTCTCGTTGCCATGAATGCAATCCTTTTCACGATGTGTGCTGCAGATTGACCGGTCTCGTACCCGTAACTCAAGCGGCGCCAACAAAGCATACCAGCCGATATAACCGCCCATAGGGCATAAATATCGGCAGAAACTGCGCTTTTCAAAAAATACGGAAGTAAGAGTCGCGATCAATATTAATCCTGCAAATACCCAGGCTGTAACCGCCGGCTGCGTTAATGTGACCGCCCCGAACAATCCGATGAGGAAGAAACCGGCAGTTTGCAGCCAGGTACCCTTTAATCGCGGCCACCACCTGTGCCTTTTTCGAATTGATTCAGGATTGGTCACCAGAGCGCCCTGTTGGATCCATTCTCCAGGCATCGGGATTGGGCAGATGGTGCACCAGGAGCGTCCGCCGATTGGAATGAAGAATAGTTTCAGCGCTGTCCACCAGGCGATCCAGACAAAGATGATGGCAAAGTTATGGCTGCCAACCGGAGAACCAAAAATACCTGCAACGATGGAAAATATAAAACCTGCCAGCAGGATTGCACGAATTGTAAACAACAGGCTGCGGTTGCGAATAATGCGAAGAACGAAAGGAATATTGGTTAAATCGTAGTGCCAACCGGATTGTTTTTCCATAAAACTCCTAGCAGCAGTAACGGCAGGGATAAAATTGACCTGTAAAGCGTTTCATTGACACCCACTTGCAATTTCCCAAGCATGAAGGGATGCATGGCGCCGCAGGCTACTGAACAGCGTAAATTAAAACCGCCTTTCCGGTCGGCGATGAATTGCAAACTGGCAGTTTGTCCTGGATCAGCCTGCATATTTAGATCATATTGATCAATATAAAGACCATGGACCACATCCTTGGAAATCAGATTGATCGTTACCTGATCACCGGGTTGCACTTGAATGACATCCGGTGCAAATTCATATTGGCTGGCCTGCAAATTAAAAACGCGTTCCTGGTTTATTGTTCCATATGGGAAAGGAATTACCCAGATGCCAATTAGCAGGATACCCAAAATAATCAGTTTACCAATAAACCTCATTCTACCAATGGCTCCATATTACTTGGTCCGAACGGGCTGTAGCGCTGATCAACAAGAACCCGGATTTCCTTTACGGATTTTCCTTCCTTTAACATATGCATGGTATCGGTGGTGATGTCGACACAAATTGAACAACCCAATGCATGTTCATCAAATATTATTCCTGTATCATCGACTGACTGGATATAACAACTGTAATTGGATGTATGCCCCATAGGACCGCAACCGCAATAACAGGGGATATTCTTTAATATTTCCGGGTTGGATACGGCGAACTGATAACTTTCACGGACAGTTTCGGGAGAGATTTTTACCGAATTCGGCATTTCACTCAACGGAGCTAATTTTATGGAATGTTCATTTGATTGTGGTGTGCTGCAGGCAGATAGAATCACTTCAGAAATTATCATTACGGCCAATAAAACTTGAAATTGAAAAAATTTCATTTACCAGGCTCCTTACAAAGTTTCTAATAATAAGTTTACGTAATCAGCTCGAAACCTATAAGGGTGATATACACAAATGTTTATAGGCATTAATGCCTATACCGGCAGGCGTATAATGCGGTTATCTTAGCGGATTTAAATAGTTACACTTTATGTATGCTTGATTTCCAACCGTTATGGGCAAAATTTAACAATTTTAGACTGATTTTTTTAGGTGGGACCATCCTGATTGCCGGGTTATTGGTCTTCTATACTACTTCCCGGGGCAAGGAATATGTCCCTCTTGACTTAGTGCAGAATATTGTGATAGATACTCCCGTGAAGATTGACTACCGACACCCGTATAAAGTGGATTATCAACCTTCCGAATCCGAAGACCCGCAAATGGTGATTGAAGAGCAATGGTTTGACCTTGGGAAGGTATCCGAAGGGGAGGGCAGACGGGTATCATTTATGATTGAAAATGAAGGTAATTCAGACTTGATTATTGAAGGTGCTTCCTCAACCTGCAGTTGTTTAGCAGCTGAATTGTCTTCAGTCATCATTCCACCCGGAAAATCAAGCCAGGTAGTTGTAAATTATTTGTTATCAGACACTGAACAGCAATCACAAATTATCCGCCGGGGATTGATATTTCTTACAAACGACCCCCAATTCCCGCAAGTAGAAGTCTGGATTCAAGCAAAGTTGAAAAAAGCTGGAAAATATGGTTACTTTCAGTTTCGATGAGTCTTAACTGAGAAAATAAAAACAAACTTCACGGCCGTCATTTATCAATTTATCCGCCAGTAGCACAGCTACAGCGGAATTTACTGTCCATTGGTAACTTAGTGATTACATACTTAATTAAAAACAACCCCCTTACGGCTAATATCGTTTCCGGAAAAGCGTTTTCGCTTGAAAAGTTGTAGATTTCGCCAGCACTAACCAAAACCACATGCAGGTTTTCCTGCTATAATTTATAGATTGACTAACTTTAGTTGTACACCCTCCAGTCGGGTGAGCTCAATATGCTGATTTCGAAGGTTTTCAGCCATACTCACTGGTTAGGGAACGTATAATAATTATCTCGAATAAAAGCTTGAAAACCGTGATTTCAAGCACCATCCGGAAAATTAATAAGTGGTCTTTTGAGTTGTGCCAAGTAAAAATCAACTGGTTGGTGAAGTGAAAAACAAACCAGAATAAATCATTCGAGGTTGAACATGGACCGTAAAAATATCATTGAATCGATAGCGAAGAATCCGGAGATTGATGTCCTTGTTGTCGGAGCCGGTATTAATGGTGCTGGCGTTTTTAGAGATTTAGCTTTAAATGGGGTGAATGTTCTGCTGATCGATAGGGGGGATTTCTGTTCAGAAACCTCTGCAGCTTCTTCTCATATGGCACATGGCGGAATTCGTTATCTGGAAAATGGTGAATTTGGCCTGGTCAGGGAAGCAGTTACCGAACGTAATCGCATGATCGAGAATGCTCCTCATCTGGTACAGCCGTTGCCAACTGTGATACCGATCTTTAAAATCTGGTCAGGCCTATTAAATGCACCTTTGAAGTTTGTTAATCTTCTTGATCGACCGTCGGAACGGGGCGCATTGGTCATTAAAATTGGTTTGATCTTCTATGATTCATTTACCCGCAAACAAAAAACTGTTCCGCGTCATAAATTCTTTGGTAGATCCGAAGCATTATCGCGCTATCCCTATTTAAATGAAAAGATCAAGTATGCCGCACTTTATTATGATGGAGAATTGCTTTCCCCGGAACGAATGACTGTAGAGATTATTCTGGATGGTGAGGATGAAGGCGATCACGCCAAAGCATTGAATTATGCTTCGTTTGTCAATGTTGAAAATGGACAGGTCACCATCAGGGATGAAGAAACCGGCCGGCTTCTCAAAGTCAAACCGAAAATCATCGTCAATGCAGCCGGCCCATGGATTGATTATGTAAATCAAAATGCTGGTCTTGAAACCAAATATATTGGGGGCACCAAGGGGTCACATCTTGTCATTAAAAATGACGAATTACGTAAAGCCGTTGGAGAATCCGAATTTTTCTTTGAGAATAAAGACGGACGCATTGTTTTATGCCTTCCGTTTCATGATAAGGTAATCGTTGGTACATCTGACCTTCCGATTGAGAACCCGGATGAGGCGCACTGCACACCCGAGGAAGAGGAATACTTCATTAACCTGGTTGATCGTGTGTTCCCAACCATTAAGATCACACGCGATCAAATTGTCTTCCGGTTCTCCGGCGTACGGCCATTAGAATACCAGGAAGCGAAAACCACCGGTCAGATAACCCGTGATCACAGCATCAAAGAAGATACTATTCAAGGCATACCGCTGTTGAGCCTGGTAGGCGGAAAATGGACCAGTTTCAGGGCGTTTTCTGAACAGGTTGCCACAAAAGCAATTACGTCACTGGGAAAAACCAAAACAAAAAGCACCGAAAGTCTGCCTGTGCGCGGGGGAAAGAATTTGCCCTTGACAAAGTCCGCAAAAGAGACCTATGTCAGGAAATTGGTTGGAAAGTTTGGGTTAGCTGAGGATTACGCCAAAGAATTATTTAAACGGTACGGTACTTACGCCGAAAAAATTGCTGAATTTATCCAGAAGACTCAGGGCAAAACCTTAGTCTCCATCCCAAATTGGAATTCAGGCGAATTGGTCTATATACTGCAAAACGAAAAACCCTTGCACCTGGCTGACTTGTTTATCCGCAGATCAACCATCGCCTGGCTGGGAAATGCAACCCCGGCAGTAATCGAGGAATTTGCTGAGATTATGGCAAAGGAGTACGATTGGTCTGCTGAAAAGAAAAAAGAAGAAATTGACAAAGTGATAACAGTCATTGAAAAAAGTTAAGAAAATGAAAACTCTCCTTTCAAGACAATAAGGAGAGTTTTTTTATGGAAAATTGGATTAAAAGATCATGTGGTGTATTCATAATAATTCCACACTCCGTTAAGAAATTTTCTCCCAAACAGGGTCTATTCAAATCCAAATAAGCGATAAAAATGTGATTTTTAGTTTTGCCAGGTTAAAAATTTACATAAATGTGCTCGATAATTTCGTGTAGCCATTTAATCCCTTATTAAAACCCTTAACACCCTACTACAATAAATGACCATTCAAAATCTCAACAAACAATTGCGGAAAATCAGTGAAAATACCGGACACACCCGCTTCAATTAATCTCTTCATTGTATCGGCATCATTGACAGTCCATACATTAACCTCAAAACCGGCTTCACGGATGGTTCGGATTTCTGCAAAGTCTGAATCGGTCAGATGATAAACACCCGGATTGTATGCCTGTGCCTCCAGGCTGCGTAAAATTGTTATCGGATCTGAAACAGGGGAGGGTACTAGTGCGGCAGTCTTAATTTCCTTTTCAACAATTTTTACCCGTTCGATATAACTGTGGTTAAAAGATGAAATAAGTACGTCACGGGTCATTTCATATTTTTTAATTAACCCGACAACTTTTTCAACAATAATCGCATCTCCGGGTAAACCGGTAAGATCCTTTATTTCAATATTTACCCGCCAGTTATTTTCTTTTGTGAAAGATAAGGCTTCTTCCAGGGTTGGGATTTGCAGCCCCTTCATTGAATTGACTTCCTGAAGTGGCACTTTTCCTTCAGCAATTTGATGGAAAGGATCTTCTTTGACAAACCAGGAACCAAAATCGAGAGATTTAAGTTCCGCCAGAGTAAAAGAATGAACACTCCAGGGCTCCCGGTCCGGGAAATAATCCCTTGCATTCGATGTACGAACAAGTGTATCGTCATGAATCACAACAATTTCACCATCTTTACTCATAGCCACATCAAGTTCCCACAGATCCGCACCGGTTTGCAGACCCTTTCTGGCGGCTAATAATGTATTCTCTGGCGCCAGGGACCTGGCACCACGGTGCGCAATAACGAGCGGTTTTTCATACGGAAACTTCATTGGTCAACTATCTCCTGAAATAAATTAAATCTGGTAAATTTACATAACAATTTGAAAATTTTATAATATATTTTTTTTATCCTGAGAGGAACAACCGGCTTGTTGATAAAAAAAAGCTGTCTCCCGGATTTATTAATTTTATAACTGATTTAATTTTGCAGTTGCAAATAGGCACTTTTCTTTCATAATTTGGTTCTTAATAATAACCTGAAACATTCTTATCATTGAGTAGTAAATATTGATTCTGTTTTTACTGTTACATTTAATACAAAAAGTCGGATTATTGCGTGTAGCGTAAATTATCTTTTTCCCTATTCAATTCAGGCAGTATTATTCTTGACATTCTAAAAAATCTCTCTAAAATAGAATGATAGGCAATTAAATTGCTTTATAATTAAATTAAATAAATTATTCATTAATTTGACCAATTTCTACCGAACTATTCTTAATTGACTTGCCAAAGGAAAAAACTTCTTGAAATCTTTCGGGAATTTTATTATTGTCGCTGTTCTTTTCGTTTTTCTCACTGGGTGTTCAATTAGAGTCTCTGAGAAAACTGATGTTCCAACTGCTGTTACCAATGTAGATCCAACTGATGTTCCAACTGCTGTTACCAATGTAGATCCAACTGATGTTCCAACTGCTGTTACCAA